>MDSZ01241311.1_pt1 | contig 49284 bp, 55 predicted proteins | sample 811201 | NCBI WGS metagenome assembly MDSZ01 (sample SAMN05326647, study PRJNA326480) | marine metagenome | isolation source: seawater | place: Indian Ocean: North | collected 2010 | reverse complement strand
TTCGTTATCTGGATATAGTTTGCGCAATTTTTCATGGTAGTTGTATAATATGATCCAGTTGTTTTTTTCTTGCATTAATGAGGCATACCTGACGTGATCTATTTGTGGCTTCTCTGGTATCGTCACTGCTCTGGAGAAATTGCTGGTAAGATATGGGGGTGGGATGCACACCATAAAGTCTTTGGTCTTAGATATCACTTCTTCGTAGCCCTTATACCGAACTTTAAAGTTTTCGCACTGAAACTTAGACAATTGCATTAATCGAAGCGGGCTGAACCTAGGTGTTCCAGACTCAATTTCCCCAGAGGTCGCACAAGAGCCATCAGCGCACAAAGTAAGAACGTAAAAGAGAGCAGAGCGTAAAAACTCATCATGAGGCTGATATACTTTCTTTTGTAGCATATAAAAAAGTTTTGGATCTGGCATTGGGTGAAACCGCATAGCCATCTGATACATCTTTTCTGGATCTCGCTGAATGCAGTCCCAAAAATCATATAGCAGCCTGAAGTCGGTGTAGCCCGTTACATCATATCCCCGGCTGGCTAAGCCCAACTCAACTGATGCGCCGCCGAGAAATGGGAAGGCCACTCTTTTTGTATCATTCGGTAATAGGGATGCGACAAGACCTGTCGCCCTCGGCTTGTCATTCGGGTACGTCAGGGGGCTCTTTGTCGTGTTCTTCTGTAGCATTTAAGTAATCCGAAAAATATTCTTGCATGTCAGTAAAGCCACCTAAAAACTTTTCATTTTCTGCGAGGTCGTACTCAACAACCATAGGGACTGTCTGATGTTCGTATTTCTTCTTTAATTTGTGATAATATTCTGGTGAGTTGTCAACTAGAGTTAATACAAACTCATATCCCATTTCGTGCATAAGGTTGATCGCCTTGACACAGAACGGACATTCAGATTTTGCATAAATGTGATAGTAATTGACCATTGAACTATCCGTGCAATACCTTGCCCGGGCGGATCTTTTCATTAACCGCCAGCACATCACCAACAACCGTAATATCGAGTCCTGAGTTACCACGATTAAGATGAATTACACTAAAACTCTGTCTGTCATCTAAATCTTTTGGAAGTTTACCTTCGGTAAGCCGCTGCTTCATCAGAGGTTCATCTCTAATATAAACAATGTGATCGGGGTTAATAAACACCTCCTGTAGTCTAAAGTTTTCTCCGACTGCAGAATGGTTGGTGACAACCTCTACAAATTTAACAATTCTTGAACTCATATGCTCTCCATTATTTAATCCGAAATCGGATAAGTATCATTTGCTCTTACGTGCCAGTTTGTGCCACGATAGACCACTTCATAAGAATCTCTTGTTAGTGACCAGTTGGTAACCAAAAGAGTGGCAGGACTCTCTAACTCAACGTATCTAGAAACAGTGCCAGAATCGTTATACTTTAAGAGCATAACGGCTTGAGGCACATATACCAAGTCGCCTTTTTTCATGCGACTCATCATACTTCCTGCCCTTCCTGAGTTGCTTCGGCCATTTGTTTTGTGTAATCAATGGCTTCCTGAATCTCGTCCATTCTGTTATCTAGTGACTCTGGTGGTGGCGACTTCATTTGTGCCAGACCTCTAAGCATTGATGAACAATCTGACAGACGATAATCTAAATCTGCTAGCTGCAGCCGGAATTTGTCGACCTTTTCTGCACAGCTCAAATAATTTTCATGGACCACGATAGAATGTGGCACACCATGTTTTAAGTATTCGTTCATAGCCTGCAACATTTGAGTTTCGGCTTGCTTAAGTAGTTTCTCTAATACGCTCGGCAATTCTTCAACTTGTACCGAGTATTGAATATTGACTCTTTGTCTCTCTGACATCGGGCCTCCATATTTTTATTCTATTTACAGTATAGCATATGTGTCATACTGTGTCAAATGTTTTTTTTATTGAACTAGCATATTCCAGATGGTCGCCGTTCCCAAGCCTGCTAACGAAGTTACAATAATCCAAGTTAAGCGAGTACTTGTATCCTTCCATGATTCCAGTGCTCTAATTCTGGCGTATAATCCCTGATCAGGGTTATAAACTGCTTCTTTTATTTTGCCAATGTCTAGCGCCATTTGTTCCTGACGCTCTTTTATCACATCAATAGCATCAACAAGACGTTGCAAATTACCATTAAGGGTTACAATGTCTATCTCGATCTCATTTATGTTATCTGTTGAATCAGCCATGGCGTTCTTAACTAGTGTTTGTATCCAGAATTACTCCAACTAGCCTTGAATAATGGCAAAGTTTGTCGTAATAAGAGTACCTGCTGCGGAAACTGCATTCTGCAGAGCAGTAGTTGTAACTTTTACTGGATCGATGATCCCCGATTTCATCATGTTAGCCATCCTATCGTTCCTAAAATCGTAACCGTCTGTCATCGTTGCCTCAGACACCTGATTAACAATTAGATCTTCTGACAATCCCGCATTAAGAGCCATCTGTCTAATTGGACTAGTCATAGCCTTTAGTACAATATCTACTCCCAACTGTTGATCGTCGTTCTCTACCTCGACAGTGCCCTCTATGGCTGCAGCGGTCCTGAGAAGGGCAGTGCCTCCACCAGTGACGATGCCGTCAACCTGTGCTGATTTAACGGCCTCTAGTGCATCTTCGATTCGGTGTTTCTTTTCGATCATTTCAACTTGTGTGGGGGCGCCGACATATACAACACCTACTCCACTTGACAGTCGAGTAATCCTTTCTTGAATGGCAGCACACATCTGCATAGAATCAGTCGACTCCATTTCTGCTTTTAGAGCCTCAATTCTGGTTTCAATACCTTCGTAGTTAGCCTTGCCACCAACGATTGTTGTAACAGTCTTCGTGCTCTCAATCGTTTTGGCTGTGCCCAAGTCATGCAGCTTCGCGTCCCTTAGTTTCATGCCAGAGGCTCGGGAGATCATTGTTGCTCCTGTCGAGAGAGCCAGATCGTTTAGAATATCTCTGCGTTCTTGGCCGTAGCGGGGAGCCTTAATAGCCGCCACCTTCATTGTACCACGCATTGTGTTCATAATGAGAGCCGCTAACGCTTGACCTTCGAAGTCATCACCAACAATAACTAACGGTCGGGACTCTCGGGCCACTAGCTCTAACACTGGGAGAATGTCATCTACCATATCAATCTTGTAATCAGTAACAAGGAAAAGTGGATTGTTGTAATTCATCACTGCGCGTCGTTCATCTGTCACAAAAGCAGTGGCTACATATCCAGAATCAAATCGAAACCCCTCCATGATATCAACATGAGTCTCCATAGTGCGAGAATCTTCGATTGTAATAGAACCATCGTTCCCCACCTTATCAACCGCAGTTGCAATCAGTTTACCAATAAACTTATCGTTATTGGCCGAGATCGTTGCAATATGTTCTACGTCTGCGATGGTTCGGACTGGATGTGCCACCTCTTTCAGATGCTCAATCGCCACCTTGGTTGCACGATCCATACCGCGCTTAACCTCGACAGGTGATGCGCCGGCAGTGAGATAGCGTTGGGCCTCCGTCAGAAGTGCTCTGGAAAGGACTGTGGCGGTTGTGGTCCCGTCGCCGGCGTGGGTGTTTGTTTCAATCGCGGCTTGTTTGATAACTTGCGCTGCTGCATTTTCAAATGGATCTTCAAGATGCACAAAGCGTGCAACTGTTACACCGTCTTTCGTAATAAATGGTGGTTGATCTTTTTCTTTAAGAATTACATTGCGACCTTTTGGGCCTAGAGTTGTGGCTACATTATCAGCCAAAGTATTAACTCCGCTCAGAATCCTCCGATGCAGAGATGATTTAGAATCATAGCTAAATGTTGACAATTATTCCTCCGTCGTCTTTATACATTATAACCTAGTATTATAAAACTTGCAACTATTTTTCATCAACTTCTGATGTTAATTGCTTGGTAAGCTCAGCCAAGGCTTCGGCGTCTGCGCTGGCTCTGAAGGCATCGGCTGGCTTATTTTCGAAATAAAATCCATTGATGTGATCGGTTAAATCACTCAAGGTTTCATAAATAGGGAGCACTAATTGCTCAAGGCGCGACGAGTATCTACTAAGCGATCTAACAAGAGCGCGCTCGGACAAGTTTACTGTTCCATACACCGTGCTTCGACCTCGGACAGTAATCGGCTTAATATGGAATTGGGTATCTCCCTTGGCGGCTCTCGCTGCCTCAAGTGCTGTGGCCCATTTAATAATCGATTGAGCATCACCAGCTTGGACTAGCGCCTGTAATTTTTCTTGTGCTTCGACGGCTTTCATCTGGCCGGTCTTGGGGTTAAGTATGGCAAAGTATCTTTGAATATGCGCGGGACTTTCTGGCTGGTCCAATCCCCAGCCCTCGATAGTATTAAGATATGCGGCTCGTCGGGCGCGAGCAATCTTGACCAACTCTGTGGCGGCGGCAGTCCTAGCTTCTGGATTTTCTTGTTGCAAGAACTGTGCTTCTATTTCTGCAGGGATCTGTAAGGCTTCGATGTTTTCCACTCCAAATTTGGGTCGAGAAAATGATTCGAATGACCTCTTAGCAGCGTCACTCAATACGTTAGTTGCTATCTGTTCTCTTTTACTAGCAGCACTTGATGGAGTCGGAATTACGTTTCTCCAATCTGTAATTTTTTTCCAATCCATTTTAAGTTCATCGTCAGTAGTCAAGCCCATCATAGGATATCTATACGTCCTAACGTTGTTCATCCACACTCTTGCTGCCCTCTTGATATCTTCGGGATCGTTAGATGACACCTCACTCAGTGGTACGGATTCGGCTTCGAATGCACTCAAGAATTCTGGTGCTTCGAAATTAAAATGCTTTTCGTCAAGCCACTCAAAAAAGTTACTTGGCGTAATTGTGAACGAATAAACATCTAATCGATTTCCCTTTGTTTTGGTTGCGACGATGTACTCGATACCCTTCTCTTCTGCGACAGCTGCAATATCTGGGCGTCTAAAGAACCCCAGCAAGTTTACGATGCTTCCCTCGATAATCGTCTTGGTGCTAAGAAGCTTGAGACTAACGGGTTGACCCATTTCTCCCGTCTTTGGATCAACAAAAAACATGCAGTCTTCAATCGGCAAAGTGCCGCCGACCCTATCAGTGACCTGTGTGCCACTCAAGAGAGCCGATAAAAACGCTTCGAACAAGAACCCTGCTGTGGACTCATTGAAGTCATCAAGAGTCTGTTGAAGCATCTTAAGAGCACCCATTGAAGCTAGGATCTCTGAAATTGGGGCATCGTCGTCGGCTTGACCAGAAGCAATCTGGTTGATTTGTTCGATCTTTTCTGCGAGTGTTGTACCTGTAATGTTTCTGGAAATATATCTTTGGAAGGTTTGTCTTTCCGCCGTGTCGAACTTTCCAGCTTGTTCTGTCGGGGCTTTGAATTGACCCAGAACCAAGTTGTAAGTTCTGCGGCCTTTGCTTTTTGATCTTCTTTTTTCCTGCAGTGATAACTTTACTTTTCCATCGTTTTCCTGCATAACTTCTTCAACCAGTCTAACAAGAGAGTCCATATTGATTGTCTCTTTCGGCTTTAAGAAATTTTCTACTAACAGATCTAAATCTGACATCTTACTCTCCCACGTCGGTACTTTCGATCAGTGTATAACTAAATGAGTTTCCGAATCTCTTTTCCGCTTGGCGCATGGTGTCCATGAACTGACTGAAGTCACTTGAGTTTTTAAATACTTGACAGCCTGCGGACCACTTGTTTACTATCGAAGAGTCTTTGCCGGCTTTGTGAATATTAATCCCATACCAACCACTATGAAGTTCACCTTTCATATCGTGCTTTGAATCGCGATCATTGTCGCGCCAAATAGTCAACTCTGCACCACGCTGGCACAGGGCGTCGTACTTTCCACCGTGCTTATCAATTTTGTATGCTCCCCTATATTGATTCGGAACAAGGATCGCACAGCCCTCGACCCTCATTGGCTTTTTTAGCCAGTAAAGACCGGGATCAGTTGTTACTTGATAAGAGTCCACAATCCACCTTTTGTAGCTGTCTCGGTATATAACCAAAATGATATCATCGAATTGGTTGACACGGCCTTCCATGTTTCTTATTCCGATAATGTTTACATTATATGGTAACTCATTATCGAAAAATTTGTAGCCCTTATCTTCTAAAACTTTTCGATATCTATCTTTTAAAATTTCTGCGTGGAATCCTCTTATCTTTGCCATCTTTAAACCTCAAATATATTTGTCTGCAATACCATATTCTATTGCTTCGTCTGCAGATAAATAGACATTTACTCCTTTATCTAACAGTTTCTTTAATGATCTTTTTGTAAATTTAGTTTCAGAACACAATACTTCCATGTATCTCGCTTCCATGGCTTCAATAGATTGCAGATCGCTTTGCATCGATGGAAGAGTGCCCATGATCCCGCCGGCAACATGGTGAATCATTACACGGGTGTTCTTGCCAATATATCTGTGCCCTTTTTGACCACAAGCCAATAATAGAACACCAGCAGACATTACTTTTCCTAAGCCATATGTTTTTACAGGCACACCTTGACCCTGAATCGAACTGATCACATCATATATCGCAAACATATCATCAGCGTTGCCACCGTATGTTGAGATCATAAAGTTAATCGGATGTATAATCCTTTCGGATTCTTCAGAATCTGGATTTTCTGGTTCTTTCGGCACCATTTCTTCGGCGTTTCGGGCTAGCGTTGTCAACTGATCAATCAGGTGCTCGCTGCGCTCTTCATCTAATTCTCCGAAAAGAGATATTCGCCTCTGATCATTGTCATTCCCGCCGCCGTGAATCGGCAGGATGATTAGTTTTCTAGCATCGTCTGTTGACGCTTCGGTTTCTGTGGGAGTATCTGAACTCATGTTATGTCCTTCTTGGCTTTGTTATAATGCGTTGGCCAATACATAAGTAACTAGTTTTGAATATGATTAAGAGCATAAAACAAAGGCCGCTAGAATGCGGCCCTTGGAAAAGCATATTTATTGGGAGGGAAGTATGTCGCTTACTTATTGCCTTTTCTGGTGCGGAGCCGCTCAGCAACTCTGCGTACAATTCTTTCTACTAACTCGTCTTCTGCGGGAGCCTCGGGTCCAAGTTCTTCTTCACCGCCTAGGCCACCAAGTTCATCTTCTGGGCCTTCATCGCCGGGAAGTTCTTCTTCACCGCCAAGTTCAGCTTCAAGATCACCTTCGCCGCCAAGTTCAGCCTCGTCTTCTTGTTCAACCGAAAGGTCCAACTCGGGAATCGCTTCTTCAAGTTCCTGTTCCATTGCACCAAGGGCTGCAGCTAGAGCATCCTCAACTTTCGATACTACCTCTGGGGGTAGGGACTCGCCGGCTGCGTCATCAAGGGCAGGATCATCTCCCAGTCCTTCCTCGTCATCCAGAGCCATATCATCCACAGGCAACTCGTCGTCGCCACCCAATTCCATAGCAGGCTCTTCGGCGCCGAGATCGTCGCCCAGTTCCTCTTCTTCCTGTTCTGTAGTCACTGTATCGAAGTAACCACCTTCGGATAAACTGTCGACAAAACCATCGGAAAGCGTGCCCATGTTTGCCAGCTTCATAAATCTACGAACCTGTGTCTCGTTTAAAAGTGTCTTTTTGCTCATCTTAAAAATCTCCCATAATCTGTTAAATGCATTCTTATTAATTCAGGACTTAACCAAAATCGACATTAATAAATAGTGCGGTCTTTTCTTAAATGCTCTTGCTTATACTAAAAATCAAAAATCTTATTTTTCTTTAGCTTTCGCAGCGCCTTGTCCTCAATCTGTTTTATTCTTGATAAAGATAATTTTTCGCGCTTGGCGACCTCTGCAAGTGTTAGCGGACCATGTTCGTATACTGTTACATTTGTACAATTTCTGTCTTCTGGATAATCTTGCCATAGCCTGCAATTTCTTTTCTCGCAAATTATATCTTTGTCTATTAAAAGCTTCCAAACTCCGCACGATGGCTCACATTGTTTATTTTTCATGCGGAATATGCCTCTTTGAACTTGCGCGAGCCACGAAATCGAATTGCACTCTGTAGATCGTGTAAATGAGCATTCTCATCTATGATCTTGACCGCATCGCAGCGCCATTCAATCTGGCGCATCCAATCTGATTCTCCGTTAGTTTTACTAATCCAGTAAATTGTATAATGCATCCACTTGTCTTTCATTCTCTGGAATGTGATCACGCCGTATCTAACCACTCCATCCTTGTGTTGCATAACAACCTGTCCAATTCTGTTATTTTTCATAACTCTGGGTGCTCCTGTTCTATCATATCAAATATGTTATCTATTTCTTCTTCTTTTAGTCCGTGTGCTTTTTCCATTTCATTTCCTGCTTTAATGAGTCTACTCGTCTTTCTTCTGTCTACCTTATTTTGAATATCATTATCTTCTTTGTAATCTTCGATATACTCCACAATCCTAGGATCCTTTTCGAGATACCCAGTAATCATCGCCCGAAAAAAAGCTGACTGCGTGAGACTGTCATGTTGCAGACGGATCTTTAAGTCTGCGTGTCGCTTATCAGTATCATAGAACATCACCTTCTTCGATGCTGTACCTAACTCTTGGTCACCCATATCTTACCTTTATATGAGTCGAACTCTCTAGCTGGCCTGCGGAGGACTGCTGGATCATTATCGCTCGATTTTGAAACTCTGCAAATGTGCGGGCGCCGGAATAGGAGAATCCGCTTCTAACGCCATTTTCAATCTGTTCAAGAATTGGAAGCACAGGCCCCTTGTAGGGAATCATACTTGAGACTCCTTCTAAGGAGGCTGTTCGACCTCGCCAATCCATTTGAGCTTCAGCGGATGCCATACCCCGATATTCCTTATACTTTCTGTCGCCCATGGTAATGATTCGGCCCGGGGCCTCCGTTGTACCGGCCAGCAATGAACCTATCATTACAAAATCTGCGCCGGCGGCGTAGGACTTTACAATATCTCCTGAATTTCTAATACCGCCGTCAGCAATAATTTTCACATCATATTCATCAGCAACAGAAGCGCAGTCTAAAACAGACTGCAGAGTCGGTACGCCATGGCCAGTTTGAATTCTTGTCGAACAAATAGAGCCGCCTCCGATGCCGATGCGGATTGAGTTTGCGCCCCATGTTGCCAAAGATGACACAGCTTCAGGTGTGGCCACATTGCCTGCCATGATATGCACATCGTTGGCCCACTCAGAGGCACGTAGTGATTCAATGATCTCCCTAACAGCGATATGGTGTCCGTGGGCCACATCAACACATAGCACATCTACGCCGGCCTTGATCAAGCAGTGGGCCCGGGTCATGTTCGTCTTGCCGGTACCAATTGCGGCTGCAACATAGGCCCCAGTCTCGCTCTTCAAGTCACCGACAATGCGAGCTTGTTCAGATACATCCATATATCTATGAATAACTGACAGACCTCCCATCTTGGACATAAGACTAGCCATTTCAAATCCACTAACTGTATCCATGGGACTAGCGATAATTGGCACTCTCAAGCGAATATTATCATCTAAATCGTTTGAAATGTCTATTTCTTTGCGACTACGGATCTCGCTATATCTTGGCACTAACAAAACATCGTCATATGTTACTGTTTTCTTCACTTCTTACTTCTTCCCTGTAGCATCTTAATAAAATTGATACCCTTCTCCCAGCACGGGGGACAGTACAAGTTTACTTTTTCTTGCTTTTCTCGTACAATTACATGCCAATTCATCACCATTTCTCTATCTTTCTTATCAAATGGAGCTTGGCATACGTTGCAATTATCAGGCATATGTCCAAATAATGCCATCTTAGTCTGAAGTTCTGATTCGCTCTTTTTCGCCTTTTTCAGAGCTTTCTTGGACTTTGCAGCTTTAGCTCTCCGATCCTTACGATTCATCGATTCATGGCCCCGAAAATTTGCGGGCCGGCATAGCTGCCGTCGAACACGATCACTGCTGACGGAAAGGGCGCAGAGTTATCACTGTTTCCAAACTTCAACCGACCCTTGACAAAATGTACTTCAGCTGCCTTCATAACATACTGGTGCCAGTACTTCGTGTCGGTGCGTGCTGGGATGAGCATTACCACTCTTGTATCTGGATTCATAGACTCATTATATGCCTTTTGAATCCACTTGTCAATGCCGCGTCCATACGGGGGATTAACAAATACTGTATGTCCTGACCACTCTTTCGACAGCCCATCCTCTGCTTCCGTATAAAAATTGGCGCATTTTGTGTTATGCGTACTAGCGCAGGGATCCAAATCAAATGGACCATAACGCCAATTCAACTTGTCAAAGAAATCTTGTGGGGTGGCCCAATCTCCAGTCTTCGAGGAGAACATTACTTTTTGTACTGCACTGTTCATTTGTCTGTGCTCCCTAGGGCCCCGGTGCCCCTGTTGCTGATCGTGATAGGTTCTGCATATAAAATGTCCTCTGGTGTCATCTGTAGTCGGAATGGCACCACAGGCGTCATTACAACTTGGGCAATTTTCATGTTCTTTTCGATAAACTGTCGGTCGCGGCCAACATTGTGCAAATTTACGAACACTTCACCATCGTACCCTGAATCGACCACGCATGCTCCAACTAGCAAATGTCGTTTTGCCGCGTTGCCCGAACGATTCTTCACTTCCAGCATATATCCGTGAGGAACCCCAAATTTCAGGCCCGTCTGAAACAGTCCCGACTCGCCGGGATCGAGCCACATTCCCCTAAGAGAAGCGTCTTCGGGACAAAAATACACATCCAGTCCTGCATCTGATGGATTTGCTCGGGTAGGCGTAATAGCATCAGGGCGAGTCTTGTAAGCCTCTACAATCATTTCTATGCCCCTTCTTCTACGGTTGCTGGCTTCGGAGGCTTTACAAGAGCCTCGTAGACGTCATACAACTCGTCAAGGTCGACTTCATTTTTCATTAGTCGATAGGCTTTAACTGCCAAGCGTTGCTCGCTCTGATTGAGCCAACCCTGCTGCTTGAATTCTGAACGTAGTTCTCGCCTTTGTTCCTTATATGGTTCCATTGCATCTTCGCATGCCTTAAGCGAGCGAATAAATTCAACAATCTTAGCCTTTTTGTCGTCGTTTAGATCTAGCACTTTTACTCCTTACTAGTTTGATTATTTGGTAGTCGAAAACCCAGACTAATGGCTTTTCTCCACTTTTATATGGTACACCATTTTGCCTCAATTTGTCAACATCTTTTTTATAAATTAATGTGGCATCCCAGCCATCTGCACCCCAGCCATCCTTTGGCTTCAACCATCTCTTCTCAAGACGGGCGCGCACCTCGACGCCAGCGGGACTCGATACAAGTACTATGTCGCCTAATTGATAACTCACTTATACACTATAACACATTGTAAATTTTGTGTCAAGTATTAACTTGAATTAGTTTGCGCCGGTACTGCGATAGCCCTTGTTGGCAGATTTTGCTGTGGCGTCAGTGCGATAACCTTTCTTACGCTTTTCGGCTTCTTTTGCGTCTGAGCCGCCGCGATATTCGTCCAGTTCTCCGTGGTCTTCGGACAAGGCGCTTTCGATATCTTCAGAAGCGGGTGCGACGGAGAGTGTTCTAATCAGAGTTTCATAAGCCTCTTGTGGCATGCCGTGTTCAATTTCTTTTGCCGCCTTTAGCATCGTGGAGCGAAGATCATCCATTCGCGCCAGTGCTCTAGCTAGTGGTGACGCATCGCCATCGGGACCAGTGACAATAGCTTCTGGCTCATCCGCGTCCTCTACGTCTACATACTCGATACCCTCTTCAAGACCAGCTTGAAGAATGCCTTGCTCCATGCATGCATTGAATGCTTCAACAAATTCACCTTGCTCCAGATGCTTGGTTTTGTGCCAGCACTTCTGTACAATCTCTTTCTTGTCTGGGTGTGAAGAAGGATCGGCGCCTAAGCCCTTTACTCTGGTCCAATCGGTTGTTCCCATTCCACCATCGTCACCCATTACTGATGATATCTCTTTCACTGTTTCTTCTGCAATAATTTTCTCAAGTTCACTTTTACTAAGCTTCATTTTTCTGTTCTCCCATACTGTATTTCAATCTTGGATTGTGCTTGCGTCGAGCGAGGCTCTTCATCTTCTCAAACGACGAGCGAGTAACTGGTGGAAGTCGAATGGCCAAATCATCATCGTCATCAAACGGTGGCTCTTTGGGCCCCGTCTCTTCAGGTGAAGCTTCGGCCTCCAACTCATCTGCCATCTGACTAGTCTGGATGGATAGCAGTTCCAGATGTTCAGGCGGTAAATCATGAGCGAGTGCTCTAAGTTTTTCAAGTGCCGCATCGAAAGCTTCAAAGGCAGCATCCGACTCGGGGCCCTCCATCAACGGATTGAAATCAGGATCGATACCATCGGCCGAGAGATGGTTCAACACTGTGTTCAAGTAATCGTGTGCTTTTGTAATCTTAGCCTCCACCCATTCATCAAGGTTGTCAGAATCGTCAATCAAATCTAGAAGCTCACCAGTCATCATGCTAATGTTATTAACTTGCTTGACTGCCATCGAGCCTTCGCCCTTAGAATCTTCAAGCTGTTGGTCGATCTCTTCTCCGAATAGTTCTCTGGCTTCTTCGTTTGTCAGAATAACTTCCAACTCTTCGCTAATAATCTGCTTAAGTTCTGCTTTGCTAATTTTCATTTCTCACCCTTCCCTTCGGTAACCATAAAGATTAGCTGCTCTAGGTTGACACCGGCTTCTTGGATGGCATAAAAAAGATTGCGATAATCATCAACCAAATCATAATGAGAGCCGTGCTCTTCGATTGCATCCGTAAGATCGTGCATTTTTTGTCTAACAGTCTCTATAGGATCTGCAGCAGGTTGCTCTGGTGGGGGGTTGTCTAGATCAATCTCTTCCCACTCATCGTGATAATCATCTGCTGAAGCTTCTGGCATCAGTTTACCTTTGTTCTTAGCTGGCTGTTCAGCGGATTTTGCCATGGCTTTGTTATTCTTGTCCCGCTCATGCTTAATGCCTTCGCGGTGTGCTTGGATTTCTTCAGCTAAAATCTCTTTGAAACGTTTTTTTGTAATCTTCATTCTCATAATTCGTAATCTCCGGTCACCTCTGGAGAGTCCGACATACCGTACCCGCCATAGCGGTCGTCTTCAATATAGTCTTCAAGTACCTCTGCCACTGAGTCTGCAATAATCTGCGGTACATCAGCGAGTGCTTCCCTGATGCCGCGCTTGAGGTCTTTTCTTAAAAATTTGTTTGGGGTGCCGCCTCTGCGGTTCTCATAACTGATCACGTAATTTCCAACAATTGAAAGAAATTCTTCATAATCCATAGCCTTGCCCATAAAGCTAACACCCTCTTGAATGTCTAGCTGAATATCTACCAGTTCGTCCGTCAGGGCGTCCATTGCAATTTCTGCGTCGGATGGCGGGTGGTTGACAGTATCGGCGGTCGATGGTACTTGGGTTAAATAGTCGTCATTGATCTCTTGGATCATCCTCTTTAAGAGGTCTTCGGTTAAAAACATGTTTTGGTACTCCCATGTGTGCGCATTTATAAATAGTAATTTATTGTAGAATCGCTCGTTTATTTGGAGTGTTTGTCAGCTATAGAGGCTGCGGCGAAAGCATATGGTTTAATCTTTGTTTCAAAGCCGGCCCCTTTAGCAAAACCAATTAGCATATCCGAAAATCTACTAGTAGCCGCTTGCTTGTCGGAAGCACTGGCGTCTATGTGAAGCTCTACTGCTGCGCGGGGGCACAGCTGTCTCAACTTTAAACCCACCTGTACTGACAAGTTTACTTCTTGTGTAACGCGTGCCATCAAAACATCGTAGCATGGTTTTTTCGAATGATTCTTGGTAAAAAAATAATATCCACCCGATTGACCGTTGGCACCATGTAACACTATAGCAGTAGAAAATGTGCACCTATCTTTAGTCAGAAAGGAGTCAGTGCCCACATAAACTGTGCCCTTATTAGAAGTGTGTCGTTTAATTTTTTTTAAAATTTCATCAAACTTTACTTCTTCGCCAGATCCCGCAAACCATCTACTCATCTATCCTAACTATCCCAGCAATCTAAAATTGTACATAATTGATCTGGTACTGAAACCCCATTGTGCATTGTGATCTAGTTTTGCTAGGTATGGACGATTCATGAGTATCCTGTCCTTTTCAGGCTTCACTCCCCAACAGCGAATCTTAGTCAGAGAATTGGTTGTGTCAGTGACCTCCAAGATCCAATATAGCTTTCCGTTCTTTGTTTTCTTCGGAGTAATCTTGCGTGGAATGAACCAAGCAACAAGCAAGTCTGGATCGAACTCGCCAATCGGAGGAATCATCTTTTCCTCAAGCCTAGCCAAAATATCTTCATCTACCACTCGATTAATCGGGAAAGAGCCAGTTAAGTCAACAATGGATTGAATCTTTTCTTCTTCTGTAAAATCACCCTCTGGCCGATACAACTCTAGATTCTCTAAAAACTTTTTTCTATTCTTAGGTCGGTCTACGGCGACGGTCGACCAGAAGTGTTTTGAGCCAGTGAAACGAGAGTCCATTAAGCTATCCAATGATTCAGAACGAATCAGTACATCGAGCGCCTTTTTGTTGAGTTTTGAGTATGAGATATTATCGTTAAACAAGAACTCTTCAATATTCTCAAATGGCCTATTTGCCAAAATCTGATCTATGGCTGCATCACCCAAACCCTTAATGGAACTGAAGGGCTGTACAAGTGTAGACCCCGATTCATCAATTTCCCAAACACGGCCAGATGTATTTACATTTAGTGGCTCAATCTCAAATCCAAAGTTCTTGGCGATGCCAATTGCTTTCTCTTTGCGAGATTCTGGCTCTTTGTCCAGAAACGCTGCTAGCCATTCAGCCGGATAATAATTCAGAAGCCAAGCACATTGGTATGATAGGATACTGTACGAGACAGCGTGCGATTTGTTAAATCCGTACCCCGAGAAGTACTCAAAAGTCTCCCACAACCGCTGGGCTGTTGACTTCTGTAGACCTTTTTCTGTACAGCCTTCGACAAACTTTTTATGAATCTTATTCTTCTCTTGGGCACCTTTTCCAGTTCCCTTTTTGGTCAACAGTTTTCGCAGCTTGTTCCCCTCATCGAGAGACACATCTTTGCCAAGTTTATGGGCCAAAAGAGCGATCTGTTCCTGAAAGATCAGAAAGCCGAATGTTTCTTCTGTGATCTCTTCCACTAGAGGATGAACATACTTAATATATTGAGGATTTTCCTTGGCCTCGACATACTGATCGTCAACATCTGCCGAGAGGGGCCCCGGCCGGAAAATAGATGTGATGGCTGAAATATCGATAATACTGCAGGGCTTGGCGCGAACACAGAACTTTTGGGCGCCATCTTCTGTAAACTGGAATACTCCAGCCCACTTCCCTTTGTGAAAGATATTCTTGTAAACGTTTTGATCATCTAAATTAATAGTATCGGGATGCAGGTTTTCGTCATAATACCCCTTAACATCAGCGAACGTTGGGTTCTCAACTCCGTGATGACGAGTTAAAATGTGACGAATTGCACCATCAATCATACGCAGCGAAGCTAAGCCCAAAAGATCAAATTTAATGAAACCCATAGGCTCAAGGTGTCGAACGTTCTGTCCTTCAGACCACGGAGTTTGTCGCACTCCACCAGAATTGATAAGTGGCATGTGGTGGTCTAAATTTTCCGCAACAACAACACCGCCGGCATGCCGACTGCAACTGCGTACCTGACCCACCAAAGTCTCTACGTGAGTTTTAATGTCTGGATAGGTTTCAAGAAACATGCGCAGCGTAGGGCTAAACTCGACTACTTCTTGCCAAGTTGGCGCGTAAACTCCAGCCTTAATGCCATGCTTTTGTTTCGCCAAAGGTGTCGCCTCCGACATCATGACGGACGTTACTTTATTAACCTCTGTAAACTCTACGCCGTAGAACTTAGAAATGTCTTTAATGAGCGACCGAAGCTGAAGTGTATTCCAGTTTGAAATCGGCGCGACGGTATCCTCGCCCCACTCTTCAATAAGCTGTTCCTTGAGTATCATCGGATCGGCAACATCATAATCGATATCTGGATAATCCGTAGCATCAGATCGCAAGAATCGTGAGAAAAGTAGCCCATATTTGATGGGGTCGACCTGTGTGATTCGTAGCACATAAGCCACCAACGAGCCGGCGGCAGAGCCTCGGCCCGGGCCAGTTAGCATAGATTCGGTAGCCCTGTCCGAAATGGCCTTCATGGTCAAAAAGTATTTTGAAAACCCACGATCATCAATCACTTTCAGTTCAAGCCTGAGTCTGTCAAGGTATTCCTGATTGTTGGCAAACCCCAACTCATTTAAACCGTCCATCGACAGTTTAATCAAGGCATCAGTAGCCGACATTCCAGCAGGGACAACGAAGTCTGGCAGACGGACAGTGTTGTCTGGGAAGAACCTATCGATTCTGTCATGAGCGATAGAGTGAGTATTTGTGATAGACTCCAGAATCATATCATCATCATATTCCACGTTGCAGAGAGCAGAATACTTCTTATACGATTCCCACATCTGATTGCCATTCTTGGGATAAAGCTCGTATCCGATCTCATCAACATCGACTGGGAGATCTGAATCTTCCTCTGCCCACGACGGGCGCCCCTTGCCGAGCCATCCAAGTCGGTTATAAAGCTCGCGATCCTTCCAAGCATCGGGATTGGGATAATGACTATCGGCTGTAGAAATTAGCCTTACATCGAATTCATTTGCGACTTCAATAATAAGCTGGTTAAGATGGTGTTGTTCTGGAATGTTATTCCACTGCAACTCGGCATACCAGCGATCACCGAAAATGTCGACCATGCGGCGGGTAGTCTCTCGCATGGACTCAAGGGCTGCATCGCGGTCGAACCCGGTGCGGTTACCCTCATCGTCATAAGTACTTGAGCGCCAGAAATCAGAAGCATACACCCCACCAAGACAGGCGCTAGCGGCAACAATACCCTCATTGTGTTCCTCCAGCATTTCAAAATCAATACGCGGGTAGCGATAATAGTTTTCTGGCTTGTAACTCTCTGACACTAGCTTAAAGATGTTGTTCAGGCCAGTTTGGTTTTGAGCTAACAGAATCAAGTGTGAGCGGCGCTTTAAGATATTATTTGTTGCGCGCTTAGATTCTGCGGAGTCTTCGACCGTTGCTCCCGACTGCTTTCCCTTGGCGTGTTCGCGGGCCTTCTTTTTGTCTTGCATCACCTGTTCATACTCATCACGCCACTCAGACAGCGAAGGAATAAAATAAGCCTCGACGCCATAGATAGGCTTAAAGTCTTTGCCCTCTTCGGCCATCTTGCGGCCATGAAGAACCTGATACGCCAGCCCATTCATATTGCCATGATCTGTGAGAGCCAGTGCGTCAAGGCCATTCTCGTATGCGAAATCCATATGATCAGAGGGATATCCGATGGCATCGAAAATTGAGCCGGCTACACTATGGGCGTGTAGATTAACAAAGGGAATTTTATTTTTTTGAGTCATGACTCTCCTTAAGTGGTATATTACATATTTTATTCAATTTTTTGCCGTTTGTCAAGTAATTTTCCGGCCTTTTTAGTGGTTTTTTTGAACTCAAATAATCCACATATTCTTTCCAAGAATCCGTACTGTGATAGTGGTCAATGTCTACACTATTTACTATATTAACACAATTCAACACCTTGTCAAGCGTAAAATGTCTTGCGGAATACCTTTCTTCTATCGGCAAAAGTTTAGTGGGGTATTTCCCATCCTTCAATTCTTCAGAAGACCAGAGGCCAGTACCAGAACGTATAACCTTTCTGAATTGTTTCCAGTCATCTTTTCCGAATGAAAACCCTAGATATTTATTATCAACAACTGTTTTGCCTTCGTGCGAAACAGCAAAACATTCATCTTTCCTTATAAGCGAGCGGTGTGGCCTGACGACGGATGGATCGTATATGCCATACGGAAACGAAACATAATATCTATGTGGCGCTGTCCATTGGCTCAAAGAGGCTCCGACTTTAAATGCTGTGAGTGCGCCATAAATTATACTCCATGATATGCAGTCGCGCTTATTTATATCCTTTGAATGAATTGGTACATAAAAAATAGGAATTATTTTACGACTTTCTTTTGGATACTTATCTTTCCTATCATACCATACTGGATCATAGACATATTCGCCTACTCTATGTTTAACAATTGGAGATATATCATCGTTACAAACCACCCATATTGTTTTGCAACCAGCATAGGCACATTCAAGTATACTTCTTTCTATGCTGGTGTAGTTTTCAGACAAGGGCATCATACAGTCGGGCCACTCGAAACCAAACTTATCTTCTCTGCCGGCAACGGGGATAATCCCAGCCACATGTCTTCTTAGTAGTCTCACATAGTTCTCGATAGATACTGTAAGTATTTATTATCTGGATACTTCTTTGGTTGATAGGATACTTTATTGTGGACAGGAATGGCAATCCGGCGGTCAGATTCAACTTTTACTGCATAATGTTTATATTTGTCTGGGTTATTGGGATCTTTTCCATTTCTAGCTCCCCGAATACCCGCTTCTTTCATTTGTTCTACAATCTTGAATCTTGCATAGGTATCAGAAAATTCATAATTTTCCATCTGCTCTCTGGTTAGATAAGATACACTTACTAGATCTTTCTTGTTGGTGTGATTTCCATCGATTCTTTTAGATGGATAAAAGTGAATACAACTGACAAAATCTGACGGGGTTTCAATCTTGTCAAAAGGATGGATCATGCCAGACCTGACATTCATCCAGTCTAAAACCATATATTTTGGAGGGTTTCTATGCTCTAATAAACTGTTTTCAAAAACAACAATGTTTTCAAATTCAATCTTTACAGTTCTGGCATGATCCAAGACCACTTTTATTGTGTTATTGTCGGTTTGACGTAACGAAACGGCTTTTCCCGCGAGAGGTAATAGGCCGGCCAAGGACATCATCAGCGACAATCTGCGATATACTTTATATTTCTCTAATCCTACTTCTATTGCGCCACAAGGCGTATTTAAAGTCTCAGGCTTGTTCTCAAAACCTAAAAATTCTAAGTTAGCTTCAGGAGAAAATCTCTCAAAGAACAAGGGTTCTTGGGCGTTAAGTGTCAGTACTGGGCGGTTGCTCTCAAACCCACAGATGAGCGCGTCTAATGAGTTGCCAACTATAATACTTTTGTAGCGATAAGTGTGGCCTTTCATACGATCTCATCAATAACCCCCAATCCTAGGGCCTCCTCGGCTGACATGTACCAATCTACTTTCTTTTTCATTATTTCGGTCAGCTTTTTCTTAGATATCTGCGTTTTTTCTATCGTGATATCTTCAATCTTCTTTTGAAGCCTCTTAGTTTCTTCTAGCTTCTCTTCCATGTCCTGCACTTTACCCCAAAAGCCAGTTGAGACTTGGTGGTAAAGCGGCGTAGAGAGCGGGTACCCAAAGCGTTTGTGGCCACTGATAAGTATCATAAAGCCACAAGACATGGCTGCGCCGGTTACAATGGTATGGATGGGCGTTTCGCTCTTATCTATCACACCCAATAAGCCAAAGCATTGGTATACTGCACCACCATAAGAATCAATATAGATTTTGATGGGCTTTGGCTTATAATCTAGGTCGTGAACCGAATATAATTTCTTAAGATATTCATCATTGTCATTTATCTCAAGTATACTTTTAGTCAAGGCATTCATTGATGCCTGATCGACCTGTTTAGCTAGGTATAAGTTTCGCGGCTTGGGTAAAGGTAATTCGGCCCCCATTACCCCTCCATCGACTCTACAACGCCCATTACGTGATTCTCAAGAATCACAGTGTGTGTCGTATCGCCAATTACAATTTCTTCTAGCATTTGGGCCAACACTACAATAGTCGAACCGGCGTTGACCCTATCCAAGAATGCACAGTTTGGAGAAACGTCTAAAACCTTTACCTGCTCATATGTGCTGTCTGGCTTCTTATATCCTTCTGGCAATAGTACCTGAAATTCTCCATAATCATCTGCTTCTTCTTGCTGTGTACCTCTCGATACCAACAGGTATCTATTAAGTGGTGTGTACTTCGTCTTCATCTTACATCGCTCCTTGTTCTTTGATGGAATTATTGATGACTCTTTGTTGAAGTTCGTATTCGCCCGTTGTCAGCCATATTGTTTCTCTAACATTACACATATTACAACGAACATAAACTGCTATATTGTTGCCGCCGGCGGCTTTAACATCACCGCAGGCAACCCAATAATGTTGTTTTCCCGAAGGGCATCTGCCTGTTGCAAGTCTGCGCTCCAGCAAGTGGTTTAGTTTTGTCAATCTCATTTTGGACCTCTGTTAAATTGCGCATGATTCTCCATCACAAAATTTTGTACCGGCGCCACCAGACTCAATAGACGCCCTCTGGAAAGGCGTAATCTTGTTTCTCATTTGTTCGTACTGTTCTTTGGTGATTGGCTCATAAGGTGCCTGTTCATAACCCGTCTCTTCATACTTCAAAAAAGATACCGCCTTGAGTCGTGTTTCATACATTTCTAGCGCTTCTTTAATTTGGGGCCCCTCATCGGGCTTAAACGAAACCGTGACAGAAACAGAATTATCTGCCCAATAGTGCTGGTATTGTGCAGCGATTTCTAATTGTTCCCACATAGTAACATCCCTTTTGCCTTTTTGAAAATACGGCTCATGAACTGGAAACTCAACACAATATGTGTTTGGAGAATATGCATCATCTTCAATAGTATAACCGTTTTCTCTGAGAATTTCTACTAATTCAGAACTTTTTGCAAATCTAATTCTGCGAATGTAATATTCGTCCTCTGGGAAATGGATCCCGGGCGTGGATCCATTTAATAAGGATACCGTTCCCGATGGCTTAATTGAGGTCATTCTTACTGATCTGGGAATACATAGCCAATCAGAGTATTGTTCATCCAGATCTTGAACATAATCATATGCACGGTCACACCAGCTAAACATTTCACGACGGCCGTGCTTGTTAAACGACTGAACCACCCCACTTTGAGACAGACCAATTCGTCGGTTCTTGAGCATAATAGCATTTGTTTCCGGCCAGTGCGTGTTCACCAAGGTTACTGTTTTGCCATACAAGTATGCAATCTTTAATGTCTTAATGTAGTCTTCGTAGCTTTCATGCTTGGCGGGATACGTTTCGACCAAACAGCACAGTTCTGCATCTTCCAGTTGCTGTTCTACACATGGATTAAAGCCCATAATGTTCTTGTCGTCGTATCTTTCTGGATCTTTGAACCTGCCTTTCGTGCGTGCATTATCAAGCCAAATATAGCCCGGCTCACCGTTTTTCTGAGATTGTTCTGCGTGCCAAGCATAATTCATGCCCACTTGGGCAACAAAGGAATTGTTAGAGCCCCAACGATGATGATAAAGAGCCTCTTCGTCATTCTTCATCTGAAGGTAGTCCATGTCGTCATGTTGACCTAGAGCTAAAGCTGCGGATCTGCGAACATTGCCGGCGACGACACATCTGCCAATTAAATTCTCTGTATCTACAATATCTACTGAAGTTACCGCTTGGCCGATTTTGCCAGAGTACAGACTCTTAAGATTATCGTGCAATTCAATCAGCGGGGCAGGACCGGAAGAGGTTCCACCGAAGCCGTTAATCTTAGCCCCGAGAGGTCGAATAAGCGAATAGTCAAACGTGGGAACCTTCTCGCCAAAGAAGTATCCGTTCAATAACATTCCGACACTTTCGACCCACCCTTCGCGGGAATCTGGTACCTGATATACCTCGTCGGTCCACGATGGCTCTTTCACCGTAACCGAGCCGGCACCCAAAGTATCAAAGCCGACGCCGATGCCGACCATGAGTGCATCCATGATCCACTTAAAAAGGTAACCTCCCTTCGAGGAGAGGTCTTTGGTTGAACGAAAAGCACAGTTAAAAAGGCCCGCTCCGGTGCGGGTTTCGACAAAATCGGTGCCCATCATCCACAAACCACGGCCGGGGGGAGTCCATTTGAGATTGAACAGTCGGTCATAGGCGTCTTTGGCGGTCCTTTGAGCTTTTGCATCGTTCCACTCAAGACCCAGCATATACACATGTCTCTTCTGGATTGTGAACATTCCCTCGATTACTCTACGGCAAGTTTGCCACCATTCCTCTGTACCTTCCGCATTCGGATCAAACTCCGAAAGACGTCGGGCATATGTTCGTTTAAAGGTTACATATCCCAATGGGCCCCAAGGCACCTCTGCTTCTGTATATGGATCGATAAATGTGTCCGACAAACGGAATTTTCTGACTGTTGTGTTTTCTCTACTACTGTTCATTAGTTGTCCCTCTTGAATTTCTTGTATTTTTCTTTTAATGACTGCTGTTGCTCCTTAGCGGATACGGCCATGACACTTTCAATGGTATCATTCTGACTAGGGTGTACCTTAATCTTTACTCTACTAGTGTCCATGTATATAGGATAAATTAATCCGTCTGGACCGTTTCTGTTTTTCGCTATGAATACTCTTCCGCTGTTGGTTGTCTTGTCTTGTACAGTTCTGGATACTGAGAAAATAAAATCTGCTACAAAACACTTGCTAAAAGCCTCCGATATCGATTCCATAGTGATCACTTCTGCGTTGAGACCGCCCCTATTTGTTTGCGAGGCAGTCCAGACTCCACAATCAAACTCTTGCGCGATTGCGCGCAGTCCTTCGTAAATAGATTCTAGTTCCATTCTTTTCTCTCGTTGAGAGCTAATTGGCCTTAAAAGATCCGCATAATCAACAATAATCATGTCGATCTTAATGTCCCGCTTTCGAAGGCCCTCTAGGTGATTTTTAATCGTTTTTACCGAAGCAGATTTTGTTGGATATTCTTTAATAATAAGATGGCCCTCTACCTCCTTTACTGTTTCAAGGATTTCCTCTTTAAAATTGAACAGTTCGCCAAGAGGTATACCGGTGATGCAACTGTCATATCTGTTTGCAATCGTGGTATCTTTTAGTTCTAAAGTGTATTGGACCACTGTTTTGCCGGCTTTTAGGGCTTCGGCGCCAAGGTGAACTAACACCATAGATTTCCCCGTACCAGTGGGAGCAATCACCACACCGAGTTCACCCTGCCCCAAGCCATCTTTGCAAATCTGATCAATCTCTGTCCAGCCGGTAGTAATCGGATTTCGTGCTTGGATTGTAAAGCGTTCCTCAAAGTCAGCCAAATAATCATAACCATAGTTGTTGTCGGCGCCCAACTTGAGTGCGCCATTAATAACTTGAGAGATTTCATCATATGAAGAACTCTTCAACAACTTTACTGATTCAAGCATTGCCTCCTTTAATTTTTGCTTTCTACAAAAGTCCAAGGAGACCTCTTTAATATAATCAGATCCGTCCACCTCGGATTTGTGAATTCTGGCAAAGAATGCTCTTACCTGTCTTTGTACCACTTCTGCTTCTTCTTCAAGCTCTGTGCGAAAGATTGTGAGCATTGTGTTGTATGTTGGGTGAACACCGTATTTATCGCGATATTCAACGATCTTCTTAAGAAAAATCTGTAAATATGAAATTTCTAGAAAATTCAGATCCAACACCTCCATGATCCGATCAGCAAACGGACGATCCTCCAATATCAATTGGCATAGGCCCTCTTGGAATTCTTTTCCATAGCGACTAAAATTCGCTTTTTCTTCCATGGCCTACCCCCTAGAGTTTGCGACGATGCGCTTCATTGTGGTAAACAAAGTTGTCCAATCCCACACGCCCATTCCGTCTTCAAGCATCATAACATTAATTTCTGTCTGATTGAAATGTTTTTCCGAATTTTCTACAGAATACTTTATCTTTTGTTTACCCTGCGGAGAGAGCGAGGGTACATACAATTGCATAAGTCCGTAGTTTTCCTCAATTAATTGCCTGTTCTCGGCAATAGAGGAATAGACCTTTAATTTCGAATCTTCGTGGTTTTCGCAGAGTTCGACAAGATCATCAATGGTGCAGTTTTTGTCCTCGGCCATAAACGGGAAACGCTTAGCAACAGTCTTCAATCCAATGCCGGGGATCCCGTCCAGATTGTCAGATTTGTCCCCGACAATCGCCCTAGCTAACGCCATATTCGTTGGGTGGATCCCATACTCCTCGATAACCTTGTTGCGGTTCATTACCACTTTCTGAATTGGTCGATAAAGCACTGTTTCGTGATCGCACAGCTGAAGAAAATCCTTGTCACTCGAAACGATCACCTTTTGCCAGCCATCGTAATAATTAAGATTTTTCACTGCAGCAATAACATCATCCGCTTCCACCTCTGGAAGCACAATCTGTGATATTGGCATTTCATTGAGGTAATCGAATAAGCGAGTTTGTTGCCATATCTTATTCTCCATTTCCTCATTCTCGGTCATATTGCGAATAGAGCGATTGAGGCGAATAGGTTTGCGGCCTTCTTTGTAGTTCTTGTTTACGCTCTTGCGCTTACGAGAACCACCTTGGCCGTCCCATGCAATAACAACCTCGTCAGGCTTAGTTTCGCGGATCTGTTTCTGTAGGATCTTCAGAAAACCCTTAAGACCACCGATAGGTTGACCGTTCGTGGATAAACTAGGGTCTACGATGTAGGCTCTAAAAAACATGTTCAAGGCGTCGACAATTAGGACTCGTTTCACTGCGACCTCCACCATGCAGGCGTTTTTGTTTTCCATGTGGCAATTTTAGCTTTTTCTCCATGATAATATGCACGATAAGCATTAACAGCACACTTATTACGATACTGAACAGGCATAGCCTGTGCAAATGGTGTTTGTGGGATCTCTGGAAGTTCAAGGTGTGTCATTGCACAATACTCGATCACTGCTTGGCTTTTGTGAATCTTGCCGTACCTCTTAGTGTATTCATCGCACAAGGCCATGCCATAATCAATTAACCAGTTCCAGTTTGCCCGTGATTCGCCAGCCCAAATGGTGCATGGGTGCTTGGCGTGAGTCGGGCGATATGGTGTATCGTGACCATATGAAGATACAACGGTGCACATCATTTGCGCTGTCTCTAAAATCATCTTGACAACATGCTTGTCGCATGCCATTTCGGCTGCTGTTTCTGGATTGTGATGTAACACAAATATATTCATTTTTCTTTCCTGTTGTATTCCACTCTTTCTACTGACCACATTGGTGCCTTTATAATAGCACCATTTGAGAACAAAGTCAAGTACGGAAGATCAAAACTTACAACAATTGCAAGTCTATCTGCATAGTTGTCATCATTGTACTCAGCTTTAAATGCGACCAAATCGCCTTTTTTAATCAAAGGATTCTTCACATTAAAAAAACCTCCGAATCTGATACTATAGTATCAAATACGGAGGCCGTTGTCAAGCACAAATTACAAACTTTGTACGACTGTATCTGAATTTCCATAAACGTCGTATACTGTAGTGTATACATCGTAAACGGCCGAACCATTGCAGTTGAGATTCATGTGGTGTTCACTATTTGCATACATGAACACACCATCATCGTAACCAGTTCGATATCCGAAGGCGGCGGCTGCTGGCGGTTTAAGCCACCCGCCATAGTCGACCTCATCATACATAAGCTGAGAATACAGCAGTCCATATCCATCGTATACGTCGATCCAAACTTCATCAATTTGACCAAAGTCGTTTGCTGGATAATCGATGATGGCTTCGAAGTACCATGCGTATTCGGCTTTAAAGCCATCATCGTTTAACAGCCAACACTCTGTGTATACGTCATAAATATAGGGTGCTGCGCCGCCAGAATCATAGTGACTGTGATACCCCCCTCCACCGTTATCGTGGTGGTCGTGGGACCAGCCCGGGCGAACCTCGCCATCTGCAGCGAAAGTGCAGCCAGTGAAAAGAATAGCGGACGTGATAATGCTAGCAATGCTGCGCATACATACCTCTTTCGGTACTATCGGCGCGTTGAGCGACGATGAGTGTGGTGCCTAGTGTGACTTGTGTGGCGGTGGCCTCGGCTAGCGGCTGATCTGTGTACAATCACAGAGTGCCGGTGGCGAGGGTGAGCGTGATAAGTCGCGCCTCTTGGCGGGGGGCCCGGGCGTCGAACCCAAGTGGTACCAACATATATGTAGTGCCACTGAATAGATACCCCGGCGGGGCTTATGACCACTGATGGCTGCGGTGGTGGCGGCGGTGCCACAATCACAGCGGGCGATGGGTGTGCGTGGGCTGAGAAACAACCCGTACTCATCAATGCCACAGCGGCTAGTAAGATGCTTGTTTTCATAACGTTTCTCCTTATATTATTAATATAACATCCATTAGATAAATAGTCAAGCACTTTTTTAAAAAGAATTAAACTTTTTTTTATTCGTCCTTGTCGCCATAGAAATCATCAGCCGATCCTTCACGATTGTCAAACTTCTGGACGACTTCAATATCCATGATCTCTTCGACTCGGGCAAGAAACTTTTCATTCGAAAGTTTTTCGATCCACTTGGAGCCTTGAAACCTCTCTTCTGTGCCATCAGCATGCACAAGGCTATACCACGCACCGGACTGTTTGATATGATCTGAACCCTTGATGGCCTCAAACCACGATTCTTTGTCCTGAACTCCTACTTCGTCTGTGCCCCATAGGATCTTAAAGTTGCATTGCCTGCCCTGTGTCCCGAAGCGTGACTTCTCCAACTTTACCTTTACCTCTGAGCCGATTCGAAAACCTTTGTCATCTGTGAGGAAACTTGCTTTTGCTTTTCGGCGGGTAAGCCAAATCCGCAGAGAATATGCATAGATCATCGCCTTTCCCCCGGGGGTCATATAAGGCGTGACCAGAGCTTCGGATGGGGAGCGCGTGATGTTTGACTTAAGCTGGTTTAGCACCAAAAACGTACTTTGAGAATTTGCAATGGGAACTGTAAGTTTACTCATACCCTTTGCGAGAATGCGCGCTTTGACAGCCATGGAAGACTGTGGATTAAAGTCTCCTTCGACGTCTGATATAGACGGCGTGAGAGCCAGAGAATCCCAAATAAACAACATGCGATTCTCATTGCCAGCGAGCAAATCTTGAATAGTTTCCAGAACAAACTCAACTGATGTGGCTTGTACATACAATAGAGTATCTACATCACAACCAGCGCGTTCAAGAAATGCTGGGTCGATGGCAGATTCGGAATCAAAATAAACTACGTCAATGCCCATCTTTTGAGCATTTGCTGCGACTTGAGCAGCGAGAAATGACTTTCCAGAAGCCTCAAGGCCCGCGATCTCGGTGACTTTGCCCACCGGGATGCCGGCGCGGTGTCCCTTGCAAATAATCGAATCAAGCCAGCGTGAACCGGTAGGAATCCAGTCTTTTACGGCAGTAGGATTGTCACCAGATAAATCGTGAGCCACTTCCATGCCGGCCTTTTTATTAATAATAGCGCGCATATCGGAGATAGACATCTTCCCTGCGCCAGTGGCCTTTTTTCTTCTAGCCATCAACAACTCCCAAAACTAGTGATTTAGTAACTATATAAAGATGAGGCACCTGATAACCCTATGCCTCCCTGTGGGCCACGTCGTTAAGCTAGAAGTTGATCGAAAGCTTCGTCAACACTGCTAGTCTCTTTCTCGGCACTGTAGCGATGGGATTCACTAGAACGCTCCTCTGCATCATCATCGTCCGTGAGGAATGCGTCTAGGAGTGCTTCCACTTCTTCCGTCGACTTCTTCTCAAAAAGACCGTCAATAGTCGGAATGTTAGAAAGCAACTCAGCCACATGCTCCTGAGAGTCCACTAGCTTGCTAGTTTTACGGCGAGGTTGGATCTTGGTTTGCGGGAAGGACGCACCTGCCGGCTTACCATAGTTGATCGTCAAATCGGTACCCTCGTCAACATCCGTGATATCGCCATAATCAGGATTGAGGACCAAAGTCAACAAAGTCTCGTATGCGGTCTTACCATAACCCCAAATACGGATACCCTGCTTCTCTTCTCCACGAACCAAAACAGGGCTGAAAAAGCGCTGTCGGGCCGTGAGAGACTTAGCCATCTTTACTGATTCTTCCGTTCCCTCATCATACAGGGCGCGGACGAAACTGCAAATCGGACAGTCGTCTCCAAAGTTCTTCTTGGGGCACAAAAACCCACTATTAGCTCCCACATTATAGTGGAAATAGTAATCCTTGAACGGATCACCGTCTTCGGGAGTCACGATGCGAACATCTTGATCCCCATCTTGTGGGCGCCAGAAATTATTCTTGCCTCCACCATTTTTTAGCGCGTTAAGTTTGGCGCGCATCGCCTTCATGTCAATTGCCATTAGTTTTTTTCTCCTTTTGCTCTTGGCTATAGTAGAATCGGCAAATATTCCGATCCTCTGTCATTAAATATAACACTGCTTTATAAAAAAGTCAAGCATTATTTTCAAAAAAGTTTGAATTCTCGATTTCCTCTTCTGCCACATCATCAACGGTAGTATTCCAGTTGAAAACGCGGAAATTGTTTGCATCCAAATCCCACACAGTTTCTTTACCTTCTGCCAACATACGCTGGCGGGCGGCGGTGCGGGCCTCTGTGGCACTGTTTCCCTTCACTCTAGTTGCCAGAAATTCATCTGGCAAGTCGGTAAGTTTAACGAACCTCATAAATCGAGTAGATCCATCTGTTTTAGTAAAAGTTCCTGAATAACTCTTCATCATTTGTAATCCTGTATTGCGTTAGTGTATACCTTACAGTATACAAAATTTTCTTCATAATTTGTAGGGTAAATCCCATAAGAAATGTCAATTTCTTCTTGTTCCGGTTGGTTTAAATATTCATCGATTTTATTATTAATATCTCCGTCGACCTCCAGCTGTTTTTTATTTATAGCAAAATAATACCTCTTTTGGCGTATGTTGTCAAGTGGAAAAAACAGATTTTCTTCATTTTTTTCACCAAATCTAGAAAATCCATATGTCACTATGCGATTAATGTCTGAAATGGGTGAATAGTCTGCCACAACAGGCTTACTGTTTTCGAACACGTTGATCATATGAATGGTGTTAACCAATAACCCATTTAATGCATCATAATACCCAATTACGGGCGTTTTTCCTAAAATGTCTTTCAAGGAGTTATTACTGATGATCTGAAAGGATTGAAATAAGCCAGAGCGGGCATATTCTTGCAATACTCCAAAAGTTGCACGCTCTGTTAAGTTGGCTCTTTTACTCAATCTACGCTCGCCGCCGCGAATATAGATAACGTTAATTTTTCGATCTCTAACCTGTTCTAAAAGAGCCAAAGACATTCCAGAGATTTTTCCACAACCAGAAAGCACCAACGTAATCTCTGGCCTTGCGCCTTTTAAAAAGTTTCTAAATGATGGGCAAGTGCTCTCATATTCTTCTGTTGTTGGCTGCGGATCCACACAATAAAATCCGTCTTTTTTTAGGCCCGAAAGCTGTTCGTCAATCCGATAGCATTGGTATTGGGGATATTTTGCAAATTCCCCTATTACATTCACGCCGGCCTCACCCAAGCCCACAAGTTTATCCATGGATCCTTAATTCCTTCAAATTCCCAAAGTTTTTTCCTGCATGCAAGTTTACCATAAATTTGCCCAGTCTTGTAGATGAAAATTCCTCGACTATGCCAACAATCTCTTGACGATCCTCATTGGCCAAATCAATCACCACACTGTCATGCACAACAAAGGCCACCGTTGAGCGGCGGGCTGATAACAGCCTTCTAATTTTACACGCTTGTTCTAGAACCATATCCGCACAAGTGCTCTGGACAATATAGTTTAATGCATGAAATCGATCTGCTGCTATCTTTCGGTTGTATAATGTCTCTACATTTTCACCATCCCAATATTGACCCAAGACGGCATCGCGATCATAAACCTGATTCATGGACCGGTCTTCCGACTCTGGGTTATATAGCCATGCGAAGGCTCTCTTTTTAGCCTGTGCTCTGGATGACCCGTCGCGGAAAATATTGTGAATGTTCCAGTTGTGAATGTCGGCCTCTGGCTGCTCTTTGCCCAATAGCGATAATAAAACTCTCAATTCAGCGGCATTAAAGTCCAACTCCACAAACCAATCATTTTGGGGCTCAAGAACAGCCCGAAAGTCGCGATTCATCGTCAATATAGGGAACCCCGTTGGTTTTGCAGTCAAGCGACCAGTTTTGGTCCCATTAACAACATATTTGCAGTAAGGTTGATTTTTGGCGATCTTCTTAAGAAAGTTTCTTGCCTGCAAATTTGCTCTCTTTAGTTTAATGTTGGCAGGCACAATTTTTAGCTCTTGGTGCGAAATTTCGTGAACTAGCTTAGTAATTTCCAACATGTGTGTGTAGTTCTGTGGTTTTTCGTAAGAATCGAGAACGTGTTGTGTAATTTTATTTTTAATTTCACACAAATCCATCAAATATCTCTCCGGTACCAGATCGAAAAAACAATTTTCTTCCATGCACACTTTGGCGGTTTTAAAAGATTTGTAATATGCCCTCAACTTATTGGAAGCAGCTTCCCACTCGTCTTTGAGAAAATCAGGACACGCCTCACTGATATTTGCTGGGCCGTATAGGCTGGCATATTCCACATTAAATTCTTCCAAATAGGGCGCATATGACCACGTTCTGGTCAGCCCTTCTGGTAAATTATCGTAATCCAATGCGCCGTTGACATAAATGCCCACACACTCGCTTTTATTATCCAATGTTTGGAATAACACCGCTCACCTCTTATACATCTTAACTCAGTACGACGATCATTGCAAGCTTTTTTTTCGAAAAAGTCAAAAATCTCAAAAATTTGCCGGCGGTAAAATTTGGCAGATCGCGATTTTGGACATTAATACCTCATTGACCCCGGGGCGGGAAGGTTTGCCCTTTCCTCTTCCTCTATAGCCTTTCGAATATTCTTATCTGCCCGTCGTGCAATTGAGCCAGACTTGAGCGATGTTTTGCATACGTCTTCGTTGATATATTTTAGAGCCGCCTCCATTCCCCTAATCTTTGCCAATTCCAGTGCTCGGTCAGTGAACAAGGATATCTTTTGTGAAGTAAAGGCATTTTCATTTTCCATGCTTCTAAAGTTTATGTATTTTTCAAGGAAAAACCTCTCCCCGTGCTCTCTAATCAGATCGAATATGTCAACTGGAAATCGTTTGGTTCTATGGCTAACGTAATCTCCTAGGCCGTTTCGACGGTGGCGAATAATGGCAGGTTTTCTCTGTACATAGGTGTTGTAGTATGTCACGACCATCGTCTTGAAAGCATTGTATCCCAACACATAGGCGGGCTCATAGGCGGCGTTCATGACTCTGTTAGAATCTCTAAATCCTTTCCGTTGCATATACTTTGTCATTGCTGGGGATCCCAAATCAGCAACGAGGCGCCATGGGCACGACTGATCGATTCTGAATCCAAACTGCATTGCTGCATTTTCGTAGAACCTATAGTTTTTGTTTTCAAAAACTCGCTCGACTTTTAGTTTGTCTTTTGAAGCATCAAATTCTGCTAAATCAATCGCCAACCCTGTGCACAGAATGTCTGAATACTTACTTCTCTGGAAGGCTTCAAATGTAAAGGGCATTTGCATGCAGAATAATTTAAAATAGTTGTAGAATTGCTCATAGAATGTATCAAAGTCTTTAATTTTTGGATGCAAATCATTTTTATCTAAGTGCTTCAAAAACACTTCATATACGGCGGCTCGATATTCTTTGTACCTTTGTGTCGGAGAAATGTAACCTCTCTTAGCGATAGGGCTAGTCAGAAAGCCAGCATCCATACTAATTTGATTTTTAAACTGCGCTGTCTGAAACGCAGATGTGAAGTCGTCAAAGGCATCGGCAACAAAATCCACTACCCTTACCATTTTTGTGGGTTCGATACTTTTGGGAGCCTTTAAATTACGCTCATGCAATGTAACAGGAACCATGGTGAAATTTAATACCCTGCCGTATAAAATATGTTCTCCGTACTCAAAATTCTTTACATTCTTGTTTATCTTTTTATAGTTGGATTTAGGATTATGTACCACGCTGTACAGCAATCTATAATAGTATGATAACATGGGCGACAGTTGGTTGTCACCTCTAAAATGTTCTTTATCTGTTATTTTCATAATTAAGACTCCGAGGACGGTGTGTAACCGCTTGGCTCACCATAATTATTAAGTGGTTCACAATTTTGAGTATTTCTTGCAGGAGTTTCTGCGCCATCGGCCTGTGTTGACTCGCCGCCTGCAGAACCACGAAGAACCCAAACACAATTAATGCGAGTGTCGAACACGCCTCTGGCTATTGAATGCTGGGCGTTGATTACCATATGATAACCCCCTAATCCAAGAGTCCACGCTTTTGATCCTTCGTCAGATGGTTGGCCCAATTCATATCCTAAGCCTCGCGGATCAATATAGACAGTCATTCCCGGGAAGATCCTAGCGTTACCATACATTTCAACATCGATCTTGTAAGGCTCGCGCAATTGGGATAAACCATCATAGCCTTGATTCATATATCGTGCCTCTCTCATATACGGCTGATCAGTTTTTGTAAATTTGATCCGCTTAACAAGACCCTTGTTCGTACCAATATGAAAGTGGTATATTCCTTTCCCCAAATCTTTTTGAAAATCTCCATCTAAGTGTGAAGGTTGAGGATCAGCTGCATACAGTAAAATATAATTATATTGCTGGTTGGAGGGGATAGGCTCATCCGATCTATCGACAGATAGAATCGGTATATCCGTACCGGTACCGGCCACTTCAGGCACGAAAAGACGCTTCCATGTCCGAGTTAAGTTACCAGCGGGGGCGTCAATGAGTCTTTGAACTGGATCGACGCCGCTGTTGGAGGTGTCACTACCGACCAAATATAAATTTTGAAAGTTGGCTTGTTGTCTAATTGCGCCTTGGAAACAATCGTCAGAGTTCAACGTTTTGTATACCAAATTTTTAATAATATCTTTAATAAAATCAACAAGATACCACGTTACTTCTTGTTTTGCCTGAATGCGATTCAAGAACCATTCCAAAAAATACGTCACAGCTATAGGAATGTCTGCTAAATTTATCTGGTATTTGACGTCGGGATCTGTAAACGAATTTATCTCAATTGGACCCAAAAGTAACCTTGTTTGATCAAACTTCTTTGGATCATCAGAGTCAGCTAAGGCAATGTTCTCAAGCGCTACGTGGATCAGGTCTCCTAAGAAAAAATACGGTATCTGGAGTACTCCATCTTCGTCAGCCGTATAGATTGATTCCATCATCTCGTTAACATTTGCTGATTCTTGATTATTAAAGTCGACTGTGCTCGGAAAGTTCATAGACGCTTCAATGGTGTCCAAATAGTTGCCTAAAGATTGGTGATCAGTTCGCGTTGGTGTGCTCGTACCATTCGGGAGCGCCGTGTTTTCGTTGCCCGCCTCTGCTGCTTGCATGCCGGCGAAAGGATTATCCATAAAATTCATCATATCAACAATGTCTGTTCGGCGCGTATAGATTCTTGACTCGGAAGGTGTTTCCCCCTCTAGTTTTCTCAAAAGTGCCATATGAGCTTGTTCTTTTTCTCTCTGAATTGCTTGAGTGAACCTCCTACGCATCTCAGCCATGTCTTCTGGTCGACATTGGCCTGCTGGATCGGCCAATTCTTCTTGCAATGCTGCCATGGCCTCCACTCTCTCCTGTTGACTTGCTAGTAACTCTGGCGTAACGAGAACGCTGGCTTCTGGGGAGGTGAACGCACCTTCAATGTATGCCCGATACTCGATCTTAAATTGTACTGTGCCATCGTCCCTGATATCGAAGGAGTGATCTATGATTGTCAAGAACATTGTCATTTGCGAGTTCTTAATTGCCGAAACCTCGTCGGCGGTGAAACCCATTGTATCCCCTTCTGATGCTAATTCTTTGAGACCCCACCCAACAACAACTTTTAATTGAGAATATAAAACATCTGGGGCTTGTTGGTGATCTCTGTTTCTGCGAATTGCTAGATCCGCGTACATCCAATTGTGAGTAAAGTCATTTCCAGAGTCGTCTTTAAGCGTTACTGTACGATCTTTGGTTAAATCGGAGAAGTTTTGACACTCCAAAACCAAAGTCGCTTTAATATCTCTCCTAGAGTTCGCTGGGTTTGAACCCTGATACACCCAATCAAAATTCTTGATAGCAACACCGCCGCCGCGACCTTCTTCGCCCGTCATAATATCCTGAAGAGCGTTTTGAGTTATGTGTTGGAAAAACGGTATCTCAAAATCCACTGGTGGTGCTAAGGGAGCTTCTTCTCCACCAATTGTTGGATAGTATTCGTGCAAGACTTGATAAAGCTTTATCGATGGTGTTAAATAAGACAGTTTATCGGGCGTCATAAAGTAATAAGCGGAATACGCAGGATCGAACATGAGCGTTGAAACCATCGCTCCGATTTCGCCATGAACCATGTGTGCTGCGGGGCCACCACTTACTCTGTATTCTTTCTTTGCTGCAATATTAAGTTTTGACATGTTTACAATGTCTGCAATCAAGAAGCACTGTTCTTGGGCGCGCATAGCAGCGGCAAATTCTCCAGCCTCGCCGTTCTCTCGTAGTTCATTCAGCCTCTGTTGCTGTTCGGCGCGCTGGGTGAGACCTTCGCGGTTGATCCCAGACATCAAGGTTGTTAACTCTTCACTCTCGGCAGAAGTTAGATCTCTATCTTCGGCCTCTTCTTGAAGTTCTTTGATACGATCCATTGCGTCATCATCGAATTCATCAGACTCTGAGATAATGGCGTAGGCCATGATCCTAGCTTGCACTGCATCACGACGTTTGCGAAGGAATGCAACGTCGGCTTCAATCTGGGCCTTTAATTCATTGAGAGTGTAGCCGGCAACACTTTGACCGACTACGCCATCTCCCATGTATGGGCATTTCATGGCTGTTGACATTGGGAGATCTTCAGCGTGGCCGTCGTTGTAGGAGGACTCACTAAAATCATCGCGAGCCCAATCCCAGTATCCACGAGAACCGGAGTCCTCGTCACCCCTTAGACTAAAGAAGTCAAAGCCGTAGCCAGAGTTGGTTCCGGTGTAGCCGCCGGCAGTGCCCTGTGGGAAATATTCGCCTCGGCGGCAGAATGAGTTCGAGAAGCGGAAGTCTCCTATGGATTCACCGTTGTCCACCATTTCGAGCATGCCTCCAAACCCGCCGGCTTCGATGTTTCGTCGGCCGAAATTACGTTGGAGCGCAGGGCGCCAACCTGAATCTCGACCCGATTCTGGCTTGGCAAAGTCAAAATCTACATCCCCGCCGGCGAGGTGGATATCCAACTGTTCAACCATTTTGCTGATCATTATCGTCCATGCGATCCATGCCTTGTCATACATGTCAAAGTCTTCGTCTGCTTCTAGTGCAGCGTCGAGTTCGCTGATTGTCATGGTTTGCCACTTCAGCTTTTCAGGTACCTCTGTGTCTATTGAGATATCCCACTCGTCGTCGCGCTCGATGCTGTACAGGAGTGCCCACCCGGAGACGCCATTCATTTCCTCATCGCTGAATGGACCTTGGGTTACACGGCCGCGCTCATCAAGTGTAGATTCGGCGCCTTCTTGCAGAGGTAGACGGGCGCCCTCAATCTTGATCGTATTCACGATATTCATGATATCTACTCCCCAATTAGCTGGGGCTTTGATTTCACTCATTAGTAACCTCCACTACTACCGGGGGTTCTATATTTAAGCAAACTCATGACTTTCTCTAGCGGGCCGGGGATTCTAACACCGTCGCCAAGATTCAAGTGTCCTTCTGTGGGGCGCAGGTTCCACCAAGCAATCACCCACCAGTATCTTGAATCTCCATAATGCTTGTGTGCTAACTTGTAATATCTGTCTCCGGTACTCCATACATGAATTGTCTCTGTCATACTCTCTCGCTCTTGAGGAGTTGGGTGTGCCATCTTTGGGGTAGTAAAATATTTGATCTGTTTTACGTCGCGGCGTTTCAGTAAATCCTTATGTTCTTTCTTGGTAACTTTACTGTGGCGACGGCCATGATATCTGCTCATTGTTTATCTCCTATGGTGTGGAACTGTCATCGAGTGGCACACGTCCACCGCCAGTACCTCCGTAATAATCCCCACCAACGTCGGAGCCGGCAGTTATGTCGCTTGTGCCACTATAGCGATCCTCGATCTGATCTGGCGATGCAGAGCCATTGCCAAAGGCTTTATAAGGGTATCCGCTAGCACCTTGACTATCTCCCATCCAGCTTGAGCCGTCCCATCCAAGGCTATGTTGATGAATCACCTTTAGAGTTGTACTGAGAGTTATGACTTTTGGAGTTGCAAGACCGGTTCCGTCGATGACGCCGGCATCAAAGTCGGCGCCGATATTTAATCCGGTCATGGCGCATAATAGACCACCATTCCTAGCGTTAACCGAAGTTACGTTGCCACCCTTTGAATCAAGAATAAGGTTTGCAAATCTAACTTTAATAAGGGGTGCCTTTGTCATTGTTCCAACATGCAGATTTTCCCCACCAAAGTTAAATGTCTCTACCTTGTAGCCCGGGTAAAGAAACTGTGCCAACATTGAGGTTCTGGCTAAGTTTGTTTGCGCTTCGCCTGCAGATGCCGCAACAACTTCCCATGAAAGAGAGATTTCTCGGCTGGTGCCTTGGAAGGTGTGGATTGGATCATTTCTTCCGTACACATCTTCTGACTTATATCTTGAATCAAATTTGTCAGACCATTCTGTAATGTATGCCTTAAACGCAACACTCTTGTTGGTTGGGACATGATAAAATTCAATAAAAAGTTGATTTAAGTTTGCGTAACGATCAGAGGCGTCAGTGCCATGACCCGAGTTGAACATTGCTTCTCGCGTTGCGTTGACGTCATTTAATCTATCTAAAAAGCCCATATTTTACCCTCCTTATCCTGATGCTGGGTTGAGATTTTCAACCATAACTTCCTCAATATGCCTTGCCAGTACTCTCTTATCTAGTTCCAAAGTAATATTTATTGTAGTAGGTTGTCCACTACCACCTTGTTGGCGTCGGCCTCCAGCTGCTCCTGCTGCTGCTGCGACTGCTCCTGCGCCGGGAACACCCGCTATGGCAAGGGCGCCGGCGATCTTTTTGGTGGTCGTTGCCACCATCTCAAGTTTTTCAGCAAAATTCTTAGTTTTCTCCGCTGGAGATACGGACGTTCCTTGTGGCATATTTACCAACTCGGGCCCTTGCTCACCAACGACAGCGGCGCCACCTTGGTGGTTGTCTGTACCTCTTGCCAACTCTGGGATTCGGCCTAAGTTTGGTGGACCGATTTTATATCTTGAAGGACCGGGCAGAATCCTAGGAACCCTAATCGTAATTGTAAACATTCTTTCGAGTCCCGAGAGCATTTTATTGATTGCTTTAATCACTACATTGAATGGGAACAAGATTGCCTTTTTCAAAATTAGGCCGATTCTTTTGAGACCTATGAATTTCTGTTCGACCCACGAAAAGAAGGAAGTAAACCAGCTTTTGATTGTTTCCCAGTTTTGAGCAATCGCAATAACAACCTCGCTCATTCCAAAAGTAAAGGTAAACAAGAGTGCTCGGCCGATGATCACAAGGGCGCCTAAAATAATAGATTTAATCGTGTCCCAGTTCTGCACAACAAAATCTTTCACTGCGGTCCACGCTCCGATAACTTTTTCCTTAATTATCCTTGCGGGCGCCGTAAGTTTCTCTACCAGCAGGGCCCAAATTCCTGTAATTATATTCCAAGCCATCCTATAGGGCCACGTAAGAAAATTAATTATCATTTGACCAACTGATTTGATTCCCTCAACCATAGACAAACCAAAGGGAGAGGGAGAGTCGCCCATAAAGAATCCGAATACTGCTTTAATCGCTTTCCAAGCCATCTGGAAGGGCCATGTGAGCGCGAAGAAGATCCACTTGCCAACAGTCTTGATGCCCTCCCAAACAGACCACATTGCAGCTTTTACTTGATCCCAATATTTGATCATCAATATAACTGCAGCGATGACCCAGAAGATCGGACCCATCAGGAAGACAAGTGCAGCGCCCAAAGCTATAACGATGGTTCTGGCAGTGCCTCCAGACTGGTACATCTTATACAGGCCCGCAACAATTCCGATTATCAGCGGAATAAGTAAAATGAGACCACCAGTAGCTACAGTTAATGAAACTCCAAAGGCGGTAGTAGCAGCAGTGGCCAGACTTGTTACAAGAGTATACAAACCCTTAGCTGCGGAGTATACTCCCTTTGCGACTGCCCCGGCGATATCAGCAACTTTAAGAACTCCCTTCCAAGCGATTTCAGCCATTGCCAAAGCGCGCTCTTTAATGGATATAAGGATACCCTTTTGCCTAACAGCATCATATGCCATCCTTGCTTTTGTGCCTATGTTAGTTGCTACGGTTCGGGCTTTATCTGCTGCGATCAGTGCATATATGCCGGCTGTTTCAGCTTTATCGGCTACCCATGCCCTTGTGCTGGCAACGATTCCGGCATTTGTTGCTGCTGTTGAACGTATCTTTGCAGCTTCATGTGCTGCGATAGCTCTTACATTGGACATGTGCTGGATCTGTACCTTGATCATCCATGCTCTCCAAAGGATAAGGGCTGGTAAGACGAAAGAACCAAACTTTTCAATGAAGGCCATGATCGGCATCATCATCATGTTCAGTGCATCAACAACTTTCATGATACTTGGAGCAAGGCCGGCCATCATGGCCTGCATCTTTTGCATTAAGTCTAAGTTTTGCCTATTAATCTCGGCCAATTCTTCTTGAGACATTGCATTTTCTGCAGTTGCCGTAGCGTTATCAGTAAAGTCTCCTGACATGGCTCTTGACAGTTCCGAAACGTCTGCAAAGCCACCAGCTTCAGCAAGTGCTAATTTTTCATAGTACCCCAACTCTTCAAAACTCTTTCCGGCTGAGTGTACAGCATCCGTAATCATCCTCATACGCTCTGCAGGGTCTTCTGTAGCCATTAGGTCCATGGCATTGATGAAATCCCCTCCAAGCATGGCGTTAAGCGAGCCTACACGCTCTGCAGCGCCCTCAAAAGTATCAAACTGCTGTGTATAATCTAGGATTCTATCAATTTCGATACCAGTTTCCTTCGCAGTCTTGGCCACATTCTTGAAAGCAACTGTTGCGTTGTCTCCAAATTTTGCTAACACTGGGCCGGCGTCAGCAAAGCCGCGAGCCATAACTTCTGGTGCAATTCCCAAGTCTCCCGCAAATCGGGCCAAATCTGTCTGTGTTCTACGTGCCTCATCAGCGGTCATACGGAGAGCGCGGGTTGACATATCCATACCATCCGCAAAGGCTTGATTAGAGACACCCAATTGAGATAATTGTGCGGCTGTTTCAGTAATCTCTGTTCTCTGTGCAGCGTTCAATTGTGAGAACTGCGACATTTGGCCATGTAGGGCGCCGAAAGATTCTGCGGCCATGTCGCTAGTGATACCATTCATTTTATTGGCATGATATACTTCACGGATGCTTGATGCATACTCTCTATTAACACCCATCGTTCGTCGGGTTTGGGCCTCCACTGAGTCGAGTGATAGAGCTTGTCTAATCATCTCTGCACCAATGGCAAGGATACCTTCGCTTAGTTTTCTGCTTGTCGCGTTAACAATCATGGCCTTCGAAGCAGCGTTGCCCATAGATTGTGCTAGTGCATCAAAAGCTGACCTGAGATCTCCTGCCTCACCAACAAATCCAAGAAATTTTTCGGTTAAATTCATGTCGGACGTAATGCCGGCGAATTCTAATGCTGCGTTCGAGATGTCCTTTTGAGCATCTACTAAGTTTTCAGTTATGTAGGCTTGTGCGTTGAGTTGAGCGTTAATTTCTTTCTGCTGCTCTAACAGCCTGTCATATTGTTGCAGTAATTCTGTGGTATCTTCACCAAGTTGGTTTGCCAAGACAATTTCTTGTTGTTTCATCTTGACAAGATTCGCTTGCACCGTTTGCTGCATTTCGACCGACTCGGCCTGATTACGGAGTCGACCTTCAATGCTCATTTCGACGCTTTGTAGTGCTTGTCTCGTTTGGACTGCTCGATCAAGTTGAGCGTTTTCGTTTTGCAGTGCTGTGACGCGCTTTTGTGCGCTGGCGATCATCTGCTCTTGGGTCTGATTAGCTGTATCGAGCGCATCGATCATTCTTTGCGCTTCTCTTACAGTTACCTCAAATAATTGAGCTAATCTCTGAGCTGAAAGTTCATTGTCTGCCACAACCCATTACCCCCTATACTTCAAATGGCCACGTTACACCTGTATCCCGTTCAAATTTCTTTACGCTGGCTTTAAGCTTTGCTTTATTCTTATGCGTAGCGGGATGGTCTAAGCCATGCTTTTGTATGTACGATATATACCGACCTTCGTCTTTCAACGCTTGAGCAAAGGCGCGGATCTCTTTAGGCTCGCCTCTTACTGTTGTTATAATAGGCTTCCTGTTTCCAAAAATAGAACCCAATAAACGTTTAACCATGCTTCCGAAAGCCGCCAAGAAACTCTCTCTCAAGTCTGGATCTCTAAGCTGACCGAAGTCGATTACTACCTTGTTTTCTACTTTATCTTCGTTTAGTTTTGACATGTTCGTACTCTGTTTCTCCATGGTGCCGTTAATAATTAGTATTTTAAAAAAATAAAGCCGGGAGTTTCCTCCCGGCCTTAAGCTGTAGATTAGATCAGTGAAAACATGTGAGGGTGGGTGTGAAGGGAGAGGCTAAATTATCTACTTTTAGCTGCACTTTCGTAAGCTTTGTTTTCAGCCTCTATCTGTCTTACTAATCTCTCTACAAACCATTTTCGAAGTCCTACCGGTAAGCTGTATGCTTCTGTGAAGCTCCAACCTCCTTTATATTTTAAGAAGAAGAACGACTCATACACTTGTTCCATGTATTCATCATTTAGGCCAAAAAAAGTCCGCAGTGAACGGAACCTCCATTACAGAGTCATACGTGCAAGAGTCGCACTCGAAAGACATGTTCATGTCTACGTTAGGTGTAATCGATTTATATACAGATCGCAAGAAACGTGAATCTGCTGCGGGCATATTATCGATAAAGGAGGTAATAGTTCTCTGTGTTGTGTCTCCATTCACCGCAATAATGAAGTTTCTGAACTGACCCGTAAGGGTTGGTTCCGTATTTACTCCATTCTTTTTGGCCATTCGTTGATTTCTTTGAATTCTTTGTTCATCAACTCCTGTAAGCAACCTTACTTTTACTGTACAGTTACTGCGTGGCAACTCAATATTAAAGTAATTTCCATCTCTTTCGACGGATGGCAATTCCTGATACATCGTGACGTCAGATAACTCGACCTCTTCCAAATCAAACACAGTATGGTTAGTTGCACCACAGCTGGGGCAGTTTACATTTGTTGCGTAATCAGCACCGTAGCCACTCTTTCTGGCTGAGACAATGATGGCATTCTTATCACCAATCAACAAACTGTCAATATCAATTCGCTTATCGACCATTAGGTTTTTGATCATTCGATCAAGAGCAAGACCCTTTTTCAAGAGCGTCTTGGAGGTTAAGATATCCTCATCCTTGGCCGTCATGTGTCGTATTTCAACTGTGTCGACACCGTGCAGGGGGTGTCCTTCGGGGTAGAATTCTCCCCTTGATGGAATCTCCACAAACTCCGTTGGTGTAACAAAAGAAAATGAAGCACCGCTATCATTGGATGCTTCGTTTCCTGTTGTATTCATCGTTGGAGGGGGAGTCTCTGTAGCTGCATCTTGGCTAGCTCCCGATTTGGGAGTTAACCTATCTTCATTATTTCTAGACAAATATCACCTCTCTTTTCGTTATAATGTCTTTAATGTTATACTCCGAACCCGGGGCCACCACCATCTTCGGGGTTGGGGTCGGATGAACCGTCTGTCTGCCAGAACTTGCTCTTGTCTGGGACGCCAACTGCTTCGGTACCTGCGTAGGCACTGCCGGCGGTGTTGGGTGTCTCAAGGCTAGCCCAGTCATAAACGATTTCAATTTCAAGTTCAGTAAGATCATCGGAACTATAATCCAGCGAGCCATAGTTAACCTTAGAGATCCATCCATTATAAAGCGTCCACTTTTCTAAAGCATTGCCATCGGAATCAATCTGTGTAATAATCACATCACCAAGTGCTGCAGTGGCAAGAGCCTTTTGCATAGAAGTGTGATCGTTAACGTCAGAGGGTGGGTGGTACCCAGCGGCGCTGATAATATCGGATAAGGAGGCTGCGATATCTGGATCGGTTGGATCAACAAGCTTAATTGCAACTGGAGACCAGCTAGTTCTGCCGGGGTAGTTAAACTTATGATTCAGATACATGTGTTCTGTTGTACTGATTTCAAAATTGGGTTTGTCTGCCGACTTTGCGTACCACAAAATGCCTCCACCTGATGCCGGATCGTTACCCGCCATGTTTGTAATTTGTACAGTAAACCTAAACCCTCTTTTCGGGTCGCGACCTAACTGTGATTTGCTTTCAGTCCAAAATCCCATTTTTCAATGTCTCCTTTACATTATATAGTAATCAAATTTTATTTACAGGTTTTTTTACCTATTTTTAGTCATCGAAAGAAGCACCGGTTGGCATGATGTTGAAATCGATGGCAATGTACTCAATCGCTCTAGCAGGCTTGAGAAGAATCTTGGCGTAAAGTACGTTCTGATCAATCAAGTCTGGGGTTGTCGTTGTCTCATCAAGAATCAGGCGATATTCAGTCAATCCGAATCTTGATTTGACGCTTCCAAGTAGTGGGTTAACGAGCGCCTTGAATCTGTTCCATGTTGCTTCCACGTTCTGGTCAAACAGAACCTGTGTAGCCTTTCTGGAAACCTCTTTCTTGAGGTAGATCATGAGGCGACGGACATTGATACGGTCAAGCGCGGAAGCTCTGGCTTGAAGTGTCTTTTGTCCGAAAACTACAATTCCTTCGGAGGGGAATTTGGCAATCGGGTTAATCATCTGCTCATACAGTTGGTCACGGTCCTTCTTGGAAAGACGTTGACGTACTCCTGTGACTGCGATACCGGCAGCGCCGTCAGAAAGACCGCCACGGTTAAATCCAGCGGGAGCAAACCAGACCTCGGATGCTCTCTCCGAAGAGGCAAGCGTGCCGAGTGCAACAACTGATGGGGGTGCCCAGAGGGACGCTCCATCGATTGAATCGCGAATCTGAACCCATGGGTAGTAGCATGCACCGTAACTGGTGTTCATACGTCTATCCTTGAGATCGTTGACTGCTGTCGAAACCGAGCCTCTTCTGGAAGATACAGCATTTGTCGACTCTGTTCTGGGAGTATAGTCTCCTGTCAGGTCGATAATCGCAAGTGCGTCACCACGCTCTTCGCAAACCTCTGTAGCCATCTTAGTCAGGCCAGTGTTGGTCACGCCGGGTAATGCGAGCAAGTTCATTTCTACAAACTCGGGGTCAGCGACGGCGCGGAGGGCGCGTTTGATAGAGTTGTAAGCATAGCTGCTGAACTCATCTTTATCTGCCAACAGAGCGTTGTTGAACGGCTCCATTTCGGTGATATCAACGCCGTCGAAACCGCCTGCGAAGACTGTCGTGAATCTGTCGTATCCCAAGTCAAGAATCGACTGGTATCCATAGTCTCCGACGACCGACGAAGAGTTGGCCGTGACGGAATCACCGCTAGCGCGGGAACCAGAAACCCAGTTAACGCATGCCTTATCAGGATCGTAGGCCAAGTCATCGAGCGAGAAGAGGAAAGAAGCTTCTGTCTTCGTATCATCAAAATCCCAAGTCGACTTGAAGCTTTCATCAATCGGCAACAGGAAGTCTACAACACTTTCGTCGTACAGCGTGCTTCCAGAGCGGGAAGTACGAACGCCGAAGTACGCATTTGTCTGATCGGAAAGGCCGTCGTCAAGAGAAGACGAGCGCATCATGAGACCGGGATAAGTGACCGAACCCGTGAAGTTACCCCACGTCTTGACTACGTTGTTAGCGTGGCCCGAGCCGGAACACTGCGAATGCGGGATGCCGTTATGAGCTAAGAAATATGCTGTGCTGGCAACTGAGCCTGAGAAGGTTGTTTGTGATGCACCCACGGGTCGGGCCAGTTGCTGGCCATCCTGATTATCGCCGGCGGCAATGAGGCGCCAAGAAAGAGGGCGCGGGTGGCCAATAACACCGAATGGGAGCAATCGGGGATCCGTTGCACCGTTTTCAACATCAGCGTTCATCTCAACACGCATGTAAGTCGAGCGGTTAGGGAAATCTCCATATTCGCGGTACCGACTGTTAGTCTCATCCCATGTCATGTAGGAATCACCGATCTTCTTAGCAACGTAGTTGATTGAGTTGGGGTTAAGGTTACAGTTTGTGTAACGCTCAACAATCTGAACTGCATTATCGTTGTCTTGAAGGTGTCGTAGAACAACTGAGAAGCTACCCCATGGATTGACGTCCTCGTTGGCTGATGCCTTAACATCTTCGATAGAAATTTTGAAGCGATTCTGAATCGAGGTACCGCCTTCGAGGCCAACCAAACGGAAAAGCTTTTGCTTATCGGATACGCTAAAGTTTCCTGCAATTCCCATATCTTGAGAAACAAACCAGCCAGACTTACCGTTCTGGTAAGGCATGTTCTGATCATGCATTCCTGTACTGCCTCCACCGAGCTTCAGGCCGGCGAGGAGTCCTAAGTTATGAGCGTTGGTCGAACCTGTAATCGTGGTAGCAACCATTTGATCATATGTTTGACCAAGGAAGTAGGTCTTACGATCTCCAGCAGCATAAGCATATGCGCTAAGCTTTTGTGGGTTTGTGTTAAACACCTTACGAATGTAAAGATCGGAAGAGCGGTTAAAGTTGAAACTTGTTTCGTGAACATCGTTGCCGGCGCCATTTCTAATAATAGCACGGAACTCATGATCGGCTGGATTAGAAGAGTTCGAACGCATGAGCGCACAAGAACCCGTAATCTCGCTGGCTACGTTGTCGCGGCCGTCACCCTTGAGGACAATATCGCCCTCGTTGAGATACCAAACGGCTGCGAGTGTACCGGGTACGGCACTATCACCGGAGCCGGGATCGCCACCGGAGCTAACTCCAGCGGAGGAAGAGTTAAACAAGAAGAGTCCATATGCACCACCGTTTTGAGCGTTCGCTGTATGATGACTGTTGTCAACTGTCCAGCCTGCTACGCCAGCTGTCTGCTTGTTGGCGTGCTCCACACCCAAAAGACGCATCATGGTTACGGGCCCAACGCGTGCAGCTAAATAAGCTTGTGCGGCGTAAGCGGCATATGTTGGTCCTCCAAGGTTTCCATCTCTCCAGAGATCTCCTCCTTGAAAACCAGACACTGGATTTCCGAACGTTTTTACGAAATCTCCAAAAGATTCTACCCTCACAGGGCGCATGGCGGGACCCATTCTGGTCCGTCCAATAATCACCGGCCCAATCTGTGGGGCGGCGGGTGTTCTAAACGATTGATCGACCTCCTTGATAAAAATACCGGGGGAGACGAATTTATACTTCTTTACAGACATATTTGTTTAACTCCTTAAAACTAATAATTCTTCATTCAATGTGTATTGCACATATCGAGCCTTGTCGTATAATAAATAGTAGCCGTTTGGCTGAATCTCCATTTTACTCTTTATAAAATTGGTCCTTATATGCTCGGGGGTGTGGGTCTTCGAAAATAACTTGCTCTCGGGGTAACCGAATCTTAACAATATTCTCTCGAATGCCCTGTTCAGGACCTTCTTGATTAACGTCCTGCCCTATTAAGTAGGCAAGAACCCTTACATCGAACTTTGTTTCGAACAATCTTTCCTCTTCACCTAGGTCTGACACGTTATTGTTAGCGCCAAATTCGGTAGGCAGAAAAGCTTCATAGATGTGGCTATCGTACTCGATCTCAGCATGATTCCAGTTGCCAGTTTTCGTTATAAACGGCATTAAAATTTCATTTATATGCTGTTGGTACAGAGTCTTAATAGTGACAGAATAATTGATGTTTACATACACCGGCATTGGAACAGAGATCGATTCATAGACGATTTGTTTGTTTTCTACCGGAAAGAACTCTTGCGCTTTTGAGGCGTTAGTGCTTTTGAATTGTTCCACACCAAGATCACCGCCAGTTTTACGCATAGAATTGCTGGATGCGAAAAGTGCAGTTTTTTCATGATTAATGCGTCGGGCAACCATCCAACTGCCACCATTGGCTGTCTCTAGCGGAGCTAAAGTGGCCGTCAATTTGCCATGCTGGGAAGGATCTTTTGTGACGGAGGTTCTTTCAATCGAGATCACAGGAAGTTTGATCTTCCCGTCCTTATCTCGTAAGTCTTTATCGTTTTTAATTTGAAATGCTCGTTCTGCAGACTGCCAAATGACTGGTACTTTCTTGAAGGTCTCCCCGGTGGAGGTATACGCGTCGATCTTTTCGTCAATATAGCCAAAAAACGCACGGTCGACTGTTTCTAGCGTTGATGGCGCCATCATGAATTCAATCTCTTGTGGCTCTTTGTAATTCGTATCAAGATTTACTTCTCTTTTGACTCCTTTGGGAGTTATAAACTTAGCTGCCATCGAATGTGCCCTCTCTTGCGCGAATACACTTAGCAGAAATCTCAATTCTGTGGTCGATTTGTCCGAACAACTGTTTTGGTTCTGAAAGAGTCACGATCTCGTAATATATATCTCCATAGAGCAAGAAGTCTCCTTCGCGGACATACAAATCCTGATCTTCTGTTAATCTTCTTTTGTGAAAGTGGACAGTTATGCTCGATGTTTTATCAAGACCAACTGAGGGGTTGTATTCTGTCATGATCCCGTCGAATTCTACCAGAGCGTATACTCGGACTGGTGGCAAAAACGATTTTCTGAGCGCTTCGCCGTACAGATCATGAAATTGGGTGTGTTCTATGTCAATTGGATAATATACAACCGTCTGTCCGATGACTCGCTCTATTAATTCATCGTTAACTTGCTTTACTAGGTCTCTTTCTTTCTTACCAGTAAAAAGCGGCGGTGGTGGAGCTTCTGGTTGTTCCCATTTGTTGTCATTATCAGCCATTCAATTACCCCACAAATATTTTCATTGGAACAGTGGCATTTACCCTACCAGCAGCCTCCGAGATTTTGGCATCATCTTCCATAAGAGCAGTATAAGTCATCTGGTCAAGCAATTGTTTTAACTCGTCTCTTAGTTTTTGTTGTTCTTGCGAAGCTTCAGATGCCAGAGTTGTTGCGTTCAAGGTTACTGTTTCGCCGGGTATCGGAACGGTCTGAAACTTACCACGAATTTGAGATAAAGTCTCTTTAGACAGAGCTAGCGCAAATCGACGGATCCATTGCTTACCAATCGCATTAATGTTTGCATAAGGAATGTTATCAAAAGGCACAGTGTTCAGATTGTTGACTCCCTCAATGCCTGTCTTTCTGTCAGAATATTCTTCAAATACATCTTTTTTGACAGTAAATGCAACCCACATTTTACTGGGGCCAAAGTCTGTCGTAGGTACAGGGTACAACCTTAATTTATTGTTAATAATTTCATATGAATAATGCGAGGTTCTAGTATAGATGGAGTCTTCGTACTGGACTGCTTGCATTTTGTTTTGCCAAGTCGGGATGATCTCAAAAGTAGAGTCATCTGCAAATTGGCCGTAAGTGTTCATGTTGCCAACTACGCTAACACCACCGTAATACCCATAAAATCTCCACATCGCTCTGGGTGAGGTGTAGTAGATGCGTCGAACTTGAACTTTGTTGTCTCCAATCAGTCCATTGAACGCTGAATCCGAATCATCGGCCGATTCTGACAGTAGGGTCTGTAAATCGTAATCTTGTTGGCCGTCTGTAAGCTGGAAACTCGCTGAATACTCAGTTAGAATCCCTCCAATGCCAGCCTCTGTTGAGGCAGCATCGGCGATTCTCTTGGAATATGCATATTCGAATCTTGGAAACTTTAAATTTGCGCCGGTTGGACCAGATTTGAGATTTCCGTCATGATCAAAAGTACCAGTTGTCGCACCCAAGACATCAGACAATACATTTCTAGCCTGATGGGTATTAATTATATACGAATACTCTAATACTGCCTCTTCATAGTTAGCGTAGACGTTGGCAGCTTTAAGTTCAATATCTAATATGTCGCCACCAAGTTTTTTGTACGTGTAAGCCACTTGATCCACGGCGCCGGAAATAAAGTCGGATTCTGACGAATATATTCCAAACGGTAGAACAGCAGCAACATCGCCTAAAGTACCCGTTGCGGGAAGCCTAGAAGCGCTGGTGTTACTGGTAGGCGTAAGAGTAGGTATAGCCATGCATAGTTCCTCCTAAGCATAAGTAGTCGGGAAATATAGAAACCGGCTTGTTTTACTCAGCTTCAGTAGAATCAGTAAGCTTTGCAGTTGTGCGGCGAGTGCGAGTTGTCGTAGACTTAGCAGTAGTCGCTTTAGTCGTGCGCGTTGTCGTCTTTCTAGCCTTCGGTCTTGCTGTCGTTTTCTTTGTCGTAGTAGTAGTGGTCGTAGGTGACTCAAGGGTCGGAGTCTCAGTCGTCTCTACAGGGGTTGCTTCCACAGTTTCAGTAACAGTTTCCTGCGTCGGGGGCGCTACAGTTTCCGTCGCTTGTGCTTCTGCTAATTGTGCTGCAGCCACAGAATTTTCTGTAGTAGCTGTGCTTGTATTAGAGTTTCTACCTTTGATGGCGCGGTATTTCGCCTTAAATTTTTGAGGTGCAGACAATGCTCTTCTTTTCTTACCCATAATGGTCTCCTTTTAGAATTGGTCCTTTTATAAATAGTAAACTTTTGTAGAAAAACTAAAAATCTCAAAAAATTGGCGGCGGTAATTTTTGAATGAGTAAGGTTTCAAATAAAAACCCCCCAACCCGAATGGGAAGGGGGGAAAGTTTAAAACTTATTTTTTTATCTAACCCAATTTTAGCTAACTCCAGCAGAGAACGGGGTAGCTTCAGTACCAGAACTGGTTGTTTGGCCTGAGATCACCCATTGGTTAGAGGCAATATCAATTACTTCAATCCAGTCACCGATAGCGACACCACCAGTGGTGGTGCCATCAAATGTAACAGTATCTGACGCGGCAACGGTTACCCAAGGCTGAGCCAAATCAGGTGTGTCGCCCGTAGACGCAGTGACGATTTGACCGTCGATAGTATCTGTTGAATCAGCAACTTGAATTTTATATCCATCCGTCATTGCGTTAACTGTGCCCACCACAATTCTGTAGTATCGACCGCTTCCAGTCGCAGCCGGCAAAGTTACCGTAACTGCTGTGCTGCCGGCGTCGGCGGCGTTCAAGACAATAAGTTTGCCTGAATCCGCT
>MDSZ01193638.1_pt1 | contig 49290 bp, 67 predicted proteins | sample 811201 | NCBI WGS metagenome assembly MDSZ01 (sample SAMN05326647, study PRJNA326480) | marine metagenome | isolation source: seawater | place: Indian Ocean: North | collected 2010 | reverse complement strand
GTCAGGGGCCGCCTCACTGGGAGGCCAGAGAAGGACCCGAAGGGGTAGGGAGGGGGGTCGCGCCCCCCTACATGCAGCGATCAGAAACCACGCAGCACAGCATCGACCTCTCCCTTCATGACTTGCAGGAACCGGGTGTCTCCGGTGTTGAGCACCTGCTTCTGGATCTGTGAGGAGCGACTACCAGAAGTGACGATCGCGTGCAGTGATGGCCCCTTCAGCGCACCTCGGATGGGGTAGTTCTTCCTACCCACACGCATGAATGGCAGTGTCACCTTGTTGGGTTTGATGGTGAACGATCTGTTGATGATCTGTCTCTGTCCCTTGAGTGGGGAAGCGCTGTAACCCTTCCGAGTCATGCGCCCTCCATACGCCCTGAGGGTGATGGGCTTTTCACCTGTACGAATGTTCGCCTCTGTGCCATTCCTCCTGAAGATGGTCTTGGGCATGTCCTTGATGATTCGTTTGGCCTTGAGGGTGTAATGCGTACGCACTTCCGTACGTATTGACTTGCGCACTGAGGTGTTGGTCTTGGTAACCGTTCTTCTCAACGCCTTGTCGAGTTGTTTGTCATTCAGCTCCTTGACCTTGTTCATGAACTCCTTGTCGCCAAGGATCTTCACGCTGAGATCGATATTCATCACATAGCCACGCCTATTCCAAGGGTAGGCAGTTGCGTGTGTCGTAAACCCATCGAGGGAATGCGCGGTCGTCAGTTCCGTCCATGTGTATCGCTATGGCGTGAGGTGTTTTGTTCTCGACCCTGCCCTTCTTCCATCCGTCTCCGGTGTAGATGGTGACGCGTTGGCCGAGCACATAGGAAGCGAAGGATTTGCCCTTTTCACTGAGCCTTTTGAGATTCTTGTGAGACGACTTGGACATGCGGAGGTTGGGACAGGTAGGGACAGAAGTGGACAGGTAGGGACAGCTCAAAGCCGTTGCGGGGCCATTGATCTCGCGGGTGTCCCTACCTGTCCCTACCTATTTCCTGAGAAGATCTTGTAAAAAGGGGCAGAGGGCCGCGAACGGGCGCGGAGGCCGCTAGGGAGGAAAGGTGGCCGCGTAGGTAGGGACAGGTCTGGACAGCGTCAGCTCCGCTGTGCCATCAGGGCCTCGAGCCGTCCCAACCTGTCCCCGAGAGGTCCGCCCGAGGTTGGGCCAAAGGTAGGGACAGCCCATTCAGGAGGCCTGCGGCGGGAACCACTGCCAAATGCGCTCCCCGTTCTCCCGGAGCCGCCTGCGAGTGAATCCGAGGCCCTTGAGAATGTCCGACACAGCCATCTGATCCGCTCGTGTCTGTCTCTCGACCGGCTTCAGAACGGCGGAGGGGAGGATCCGCTCCGTCGTGATGATCTCCCCCTTGGTCGTCTCCAGATTGAGCCAGTTGACGATCGTTTCCGTCCAGGGGTTCGCTATCAGATAGTCGTCGTTCTCCTTCGTCACCTTGAGGCTGTCCGTGATCGACAGGAAGTTCTCCTCGCCCTGCCTGTAGAGCTTCATCGCGGCGGCCCAGATCGCGTCGCGCTCAAGTTCGAGCCCGTTGATGTCGATCGGGTCGGCCTCCGTCTTCGGCGTCGGGATGACCCAGAATCGTCGGTTGCCGGTCTCGTCCACAAGGAAGCCGGTCTGTCGATTCGTCGAGCCGACGATGATGCCCCGACGCGGGAAGTTCTCCGCGGTCTTGCCATAGGGGACGCGGTAGCAGTCGACGGCCTGCGACAGAAACGCCTTGATCTGGCCCGCGTGACGCTTGCCTGTGATCGAGTCGAGTTCGGCCCATTCCATGATCCAGCTTTTGGCCATCACCTGATAATCGTCCTTGCTGCCCACGTCCTTGAGGGCGTCGGAGAAGAAGGGGCCGCCCAGGGCCTTCCAGAAGGAGGACTTCCTGCATCCCTGCTCGCCCATCAGAACCGTCGCCGTGTCGTGCTTGCATCCCGGTTCGAAGCAGCGGCGGACAGCGCCGATGAGCGTCTTGCGAAGCATCACGTCGTACAGGGTCGGATCGGGGAGGCCCTGGTCCTGCGGCCTGAGGTAGGTGCTGGCGAGCCTGTCGATGTAGGCCGGTGCCACCTCCGCCTCGACGTGTTCGAGGTAGAGGCGCACGGGGTCGTAGGGGTTCTCGTGGGCGACGTGAACGATCGCGTCGATCGCAAGCTGCTTGTCGACCTGCAGGCCTCGCTCCGCCATTTCGAGGTAGGTGCGCTCAACGCCCGTGATGACCTGCTCCCCCCTCTCGACCTGTTGGGTGAAGACGTTGAAGCGAAGGTCGTTGGGCGCGCGCAGCAGGGCGAGCAGTTCGTGAGGCTTCGGCTTGACGAGTTCGTGCTTGAGGGGGACGGTCTCCTCCCTCTGCTGTTTCACCGGGGCCGCCTGCGCGACAGGCAGGGACTGCTGATCCTCCTCGATGTCGGGCGCCTGGTCCGTGAGGTTCGCGCGCACGAAGGCCGCGGCCTGCTCCGGTGTCCATCCGCTGTCGGCGACGTCCCACTTCGGAGGGGCGTCCTGCGGGTTCTTCGCGTAGCGGATCGAGACGGGCGGCCGTTCGAGAGCGGACAGAAGGGACGCGACCTTGCGCATCCCCTTGTTGCCCTCGTTGTCGTTGTCGGGCCATAGGACGACCTTCCGACCGGACAGGGCCTGCCACGAAGTGAGGTGCGAATTAATCGCCCCTCCGGACCACGTCGTGCAGACGACGCCGTTGGGGAACAGCTTCTGCGCCGCGTCGCACGTCTTCTCGCCTTCGACGACGAGGACGGTCGCCTCGGGGTTCTCCGCGATCCTGCATTCGTACAGAAGCGGACGGATCGTTCCCTTCGCGGGGCCCTTCTCAACCCACCTGCCATCGACGAAGGTCTCAGGCCTGACCCGTTTCCGGCCTCCGGGCAGGTCCTGCCTCTTGACGCGAAAACTTTCGGTGTATTGCCAAAAGACAGGGTGATTTGTTCCCTGCGATGCAGTATTAGGTCCCGCAGCACGATCCGCCTCAAGACCAAGCTTTCTCTCGACCGCCTTCGCGGCCTCCCTGAATGTCCATCCGTTCTTCTTCATCAGAAGGGCAAAGCCATCACCCGCTCCGCACTGATTGCAGAAGTAGGTGCCCTTGCCGTCCTTGTCATCGAAGCGATAGCGGTCCTTGCCCCCACACAGGGGACAGGGGCCATGCTCGTCCTTCAGCTGACCGTCCGTCAGCCCCGCGAGATCGCGAAGCAGCTCAGGCCAGCGTCCTTCCGCGGCCTCCTTCGCGCCGGACATTCTTCACTGCTCCTCGTCGAGGACACGGGTGAGCAGTTTCAGCTCTCCGATGATGGCCGCGTAGGTGCGACTGCTCCACGCCTTCTCGCTCTTCGGGAGAGACTGAAACAGGTTGATGCGGTTCTGAACGAGTTCATAGACGCGTCTCCGCTCGTATTGGATCCCGGCCTCGAACGCGACGGAATCGCGGAGGCTGTTGACTTCCATTCGTCCTTCGATCATTCGCCCCGCTCCTCGCGCACGTACGTCTCCGCCCGACTGATGTTCGAGCGGCACTGCCGGACGACCGCCTCGACGGCGAACCAGCTCCACCCGTGATAGCGGACCTGAAACTCGGCCCACTTCTCGAGGCTTGGCTTGTTGGCCCATTTCAGAATGATCTCAGGCTTAATCTCTTCGATCTCGAGGTGAACCTTGTGCGCGTCTCGGTAGAGAAGCGCGATCTGTGTGAATGACTGCTTAGGGGATCGGGCCATCGCTGGCGGGTAGGTGTTTCGCTCCGGCGAATAATCGCTTTGTATTTCACTCCCGTCAGTGCTATTTAACAATCCGTTGTATCTGCTCAACAATTCGTGTCGCGCTCGCGACACAACGAGCGACCCCTGCAAGGCCCCCCGAATCTTTGACCCGGTCAAGGAAGCGCATCTGCTCCTTCGTAGGCAGGCCCTGGTCCTTGACCTCGATCGCGGTGAACACGGCCAAGTGACGCCCGACGTGCTCCTCCGTGATCTCGATCGTCGTCCAGCCGATCAGATCAGATGACCCCTTGCAAAGGCCGAACCGGACGAGTCGACCGTTCTGATCCTTGAGGGCTCCGGTGTTGTTCCGAAACAGGCGCACCGGCCCCTGACTCAGGGCGAGGCGGATCTGATTCTGGACTACGTGTTCATTACTGTTCGACATCAGCTCTTGTTGCGGCGCGCTTTGTAGACGTGCGTCGCCCAGCCCGGACTGTAGCCACGTTCCTTCGCGATCCTTTGCAGCTCGCTCATCGACCGGGCGCGGCCCACCTCTGACCGCTTCGCCTTCTGCCTTCGCTCGACGGCCTCCATCGCGCGCATCGCTGCGGCGTGGTCCATCTCCTCCAGCTCCGCCTCGATCATCTCGATCGTTCGGTGCCTCTTGACGAACGTCGTCCCGCACTCGATGCAGGCCTTCGATCCGGTCGGCATGGCCGCGAAGCAGTTCTCGCACACGCGCACGCCCGGAGCCCTGGGCCTGTCGCCCCGTCTTCGCGCCGGTCCTTCAAGGCTCCATTCGCGGGGCTGCGTCGGCAGGCCGTGGCGTTCGACGTTGCCGACGTGGTCAAGGACTATCGCAGCGGCCTTGCCCTCCGCCGGTCTCAGGCAGCGGCCCACCTGCTGCAGGAACAGGCTCAGGCTTTGGGTTGGCCTGAGCATCAGGCAGCCGGTCACCGAGGGGATGTCGGTCCCTTCGCTAACGATGTTGCAGCTGCAGAGGATCTTCAGTTCGCCCTTCCCAAGCTCGGCGATCAGGCGGCGGCGATCCTCCTTCGCCATCTTCCCGTCGATCACTGCGGCCCGGATCCCGCGCTCGTTGAAGGCTTCGGCCACGGCTTCGGCGTGCGCGATGTTGCAGCAGAAAGCGATCGCGGTCCCGCCGTCCAGGTGCTTGACGTAGTGGCTGACGGCGTCGCCCATGACCTTCGATCCGCTCATGGCGACGGCGGCCTCGTTGCTCGCGTAGTCGCCCATGCGGGTTCGGATCCCGGTGAGGTCCGCCTGCATCGGCGGCGTGAAAATCCGGGCGCGCGCGAGGTAGCCCTGCTCGGTCAACCACTGCGGGCCCGGTCCCTCCAGCAACACGTCGAAGTGGGAGCCGAGGCCACGACCATCGAGACGCTCAGGCGTCGCGCTGACGCCCAGGACGAACCCGTCGAAGTGCGACAGCGTCCTGTCCCATAGACCGGCCACGGCGTGGTGGCATTCGTCGACGATCAGCAGGGCGAACCTGCTCGGGTCGATGAGACGCAGACGTCGGGCCAGGGTGTTGACGCTGGCGACTTGAACCGGCTTCGTGAGGTCGGGTCTGTAGCCGCCCGCGATGATGCCGTGGTCGATTCCCAGATCGGTCAGCGACCTCGACGCCTGATCGACGAGTTCCTGCCGGTGGACCAGGACGCAGATCGACTTGCCTCGCGCCGCCGCCCGCTGCGCGATGTCGCTGAAGATGACGGTCTTGCCTCCGCCGGTCGGAAGCGTGAAGAGGACGCGACGGAAACCGGAGGCGAAGGCGTGGCGGATCCGGTCGACGGCCTCCTGCTGATAGCTCCTGAGGGTGACTCCCACGCGACCTGAGCGAGTTCCCTCTTCTACATCAGGTGCGGTTGAACTCGGTCTCGCTGGACCAGCGCGAAAACTTTGTTGCCGATTGTGAAGCCTGCAACAGCGGATGAAATAAGCGGCGATAATCACAGCGCGACGGCTGCCGATGGCCGCGCCATTTCACCTATGCATCTATTTGATCAGTCCAACGAGGACTATCACGCCGACCTGTCGCGCGTGTCCAAGTCCGGCCTCGACCTCCTGCACCGTTGTCCGAAGCGGTTCGCCTGGGAGCTGCTCGAGGGTCACAAAAGACCACAGACCGAGGCGATGGCCTTCGGCACACAGGCCCACGTCTTCACCCTCGAGCCAGACAGGATCGCCGACCTCTACATGAAGGCACCGGTCGACGCCCCGAAGCGTCCGACCGATCGACAGGTCAACGCGAAGAAGCCCTCCGAGGAGACGGTCAAGGCGATCGAGTATTGGCGCGACTTCGACGCCATCTCGAAGACGAAGGAGGTGCTGACCGCCGAGAGGTGGGACGCCCTGATCGACATGGCCGCCCACGTCCGCTCGAATCAGTACGCCGAGAAGCTGCTGACCGCCGAAGGATGGGCCGAGTCGACGCTGCTCTGGGATCACCCCGGAACCGGCATCCCGTGCAAGACCCGACCCGACTGGCTGCTCAAGGACCTGTCGATCATGGTCGATCTGAAGACAACGAAGGACGCCGGTCCTGCCTTCGAGCGGTCCGCCATGGCGTTCAGGTATCACGTCCAAGCGGCCTTCTATATGAAGGCCTGCGAGGTGGCTCTAGGCCAGAGGCCGAAGAAGTTCGTCTTCCTGTGTGTCGAGAAGGAGCCCCCCTATTGCGTCTCGGTGTTCGTCGCGGATGACGAGTTCATCGCCGCGGGCGAGGAGGAGATGGAATCGGACCTGCAGGTGCTTCAGGCGTGTCAGGAGTCGCAGAGGTGGCCGGACTACGGCGACACAGTGCGGCCGCTCCGCCTGCCCCCTTGGATGAGAAAGCAACGAGAGGCCACGCCCTCGACCCCTGCGCAACCGATCAACACCGACCTCGTCTACTGATGGAAAACAACGAACACAGCCTCGTCATCACCGATGTTCAGAAGCCCGCCCCCAGGATTCCGGCAAGCGTCTACAGCTCCATCGACGCGATGGCGGAGGCGCAGCGGATCGGGAACGCGCTCTGTGCATCGTCCTTTGTTCCCGCGGAATATCAAGGGCAGCAGAACATGGCGAACGTTCTGGTTGCTCTGGAACTCGCGAACCGGATGCAGGTCTCACCATTCATGGTGATGCAGAACCTTCACGTGATACACGGAAAGCCGAGTTGGTCCAGCCAATACATGATCGCAATGATCAACGGGTCCGGGCGCTTCAATTCGCTGCGCTTCGAGGTGTCTGGATCGTGGGCCAATGGGGACCTCACCTGCTTCGCGTACGCCACCGAGAAGGCTAGCGGCGAAGTCCTGCGCGGGACGACCGTCACGCAGGAGATGGCGAAGGCCGAGGGCTGGGCCAGCAAACGAGGGAGCAAGTGGCAGACGATGCCTGAGCTGATGATCACCTACAGGGCCGCGGCCTTCTGGGCCCGCGTCTACGTGCCCGAGATGCTCATGGGCTTCATGACCCAGGAGGAGAACGAGGACATCGGCGACACCCGCGAGCGTGTCTCCGCCCCGGTCCCGACTTCCGCACCCGCGCCCGAGGTGACGAAGGTCGAGGTCGTGGACCGAGTAGACAATCCAGAGCAGCCCCCCACGAACGTCGACCCGTTCGACGTCTGATCAACAGCTACAAGCACCACCACAACAACCCCCCCCGATTCAATGTCCTACAAAGCAACCGTTGCCGGATACCTCGGAGCCAAGCCCGAGATGCGAAACGTGAACACACCGAGCGGCCCCGTGCAGGTGACGACCGCGCGGGTCGCCGTCAACAGAAGGGAGAAAGGGCAGGACCTCACCGAGTGGGTCGACGTCGATCTGTGGGGACAATCCGCGAAGTACGCCGTCGATTTTCTTGACAAGGGCGCATTCGTCGTCTGCCACGGCGATCAATGGATCGAGCGCTACACGCACAACGGGAAGGATGGCGCGAAGCTGGTGTTGAAGTCGGCGACCATCGAGTCGCCGAAGCAGGCCCGCAGCGCGCAGACCCTCCCGAGCATTCCGATGCAGCAGCAGGTCGCGAACACGAGCCAGGCGACCTCACCACATCAGGCGGCGATGGGTCAGCCCGTAACGGTCGCGGCAGGAGCCACCCCGAACCAATGGAACAATGCGCCCCTTGTCCCTGACAACTCAGACATCCCCTTCTGATGACCGACGTCATTTCGCGCAACTACCGGGTCACGCCCAACATCAAGGTGACCCTCACTTGGCAGACCCATGTCAAGGACAAGCACGGATGGCGGCTCCTGGGCCAACACGTGACCGAGGAGATCGCCTACCGCTTCGCGCGCAAGGCTCGCAAACAGCTCGGAAAGGAGACGAGGGTCGTCAACCGCGACGATCACGACTTCTATTGGCCTGAACACCGTCACCCGATTGGAAACCGCCTCATCTGAATTCGTCGTCCCCGGTTCCCTCCGCATCACTCGCCAGCGGGTGAGGGAGGGACCGTCGCCGGTCTGGATTGTGTGGCGACCCCACACGGCCCAGGCGGTCGCGGGCGAAGACGCCGCCGCGTTCAGCGCGATTCTCAAGCTGAGCAGGTGGCCCGCCTCGACGCCGACCGGACAGAAGCTCCGCGAGTGGCTCGAGTCGTGGGGCTACGTGCGAAAGACGGCGAAGAAGGCTCAACCAGAGCCGCAGGAACAAACCAAAATGATCACCTGATCTATGTCCAACCTCATCCCGAACCAGTGGAACGACGGCCCCCCCGGGGCCAAGTTCGGCGACGGCATCAGCCGACCGCTTCCGAAGGCGCGAACGAAGCTGTTCAAACTGGAGGTGAAGCCGGTCGATGCTCCGCTGTTCATCTGGACCGTCAACGCGGAATCCATGCGGAAAGCGATGTCCTATGCCAAGGCAAGATGGCCGGGGAGCGCCACGAGAATGATTAAGTAAGCTTCTAGAACGTCGGGTCGGCCCCTCCCGCAAGGTGGGGCACCGCTTGAAGTCCTTGATTAGGGGGGGCTTCTGAATTTCGCGGCATCGGAGGCCCGACAACCTACGCACAAAAAAAAGGGGGGCCGCGGCCCCCCTTCTTCTTTGTCCGTCGTCCTAGTGGTCTCCGGCGGGTCCCATCCGGTAGCCCTCCGCCTTGACGATGAGATGACGGTCTTCGTTGTGAACGGAGAACTCCGCCCATGTGGCGGTGTAGAAGACGACCGCGGCATCGAGAAGGGAGATCAGATCCTCCGTCTCCTTGATGGGGATGCCCTTGTCGAGACACATGCGGGTCGCCATCTCGATGTTGATGATCTTCGAGATCTCGTCCTTCCAATCCTGTCCCTCGTGAAGGCAGAGGTCGAACAGGAAGGACTTCTGATCGCGGGACAGCTCCTCGAAGGAGATGCCGGGTCGAATGAGAAGGCTCATCTGATCAGGGGGTTGCAGGGATCGCTCCCTTGTGCCCCTCAATAATGCACAAAAAAAGGGGGGCTGTCTGCCCCCCCGTCTCGACGTATCCCGACCGGAGCCTAACCTCAGATCGTCATCGTGTCGAAGTCGCCGCCGGTCTGCTTGCGGCTGCTGATGTACCACCCGTGAAAGTTGGCCGATTCGCCGTACTCACCGTGATCGCGGATCTTGCTCCGCTTCGTTGAGTAGTGATGGCCGAGGGTGGCGTGTTCGAAGGTCACCATCTTCGCGGTGCGCTTGATGCAGGTGACGGGGAAGTCGCCGTGCGCGACGGCCAGAGTGCCGTAGTAGGTCTGGCCGACTTCGAATTTCTGCATGGTCTTAGGGGGTTGTGAGGATCGCTCCTCTCGACCTCTTAAAGATGGCCTGTCGCGGCGCAGGCGTCCAGCCGTTTCGCATCTCGTTGCAGAGCTGGACAGGACGCGGAGAAGCGGTGCATCTTTAAGGAGTCAACGGGAGCGATCCCGGTTTCACCCCCTAGTCCAATGACTTACAAGATCACCGGCCTCAAGTATTGCAACTCAAACGAGGGCTTCGCCTACTCCGCGAACCTTCGTAAGGGGAACAAGAAGGTCGCGGAAGTCCGCGACGACGGATGGGGCGGCCCCACCTGCGTCGACTTCGACTCGAAGGAGGAGGAGGAGCTGTTCCGCGAGGCCTGCCACACGACCTACCGCGCGATGATCCTCGACTTCTACGAGTTGGTCTGCGAAACGCACAAGGAGGACCTTCCCCTCTACATGCAACGGTTCGACGCCCGCGACTATTCAGACCCTAAGGAGCCGAACAGCGTTGACGGCAAATCGTGGATCAGTGTCAGCGACCCCATCGAGTACGTCGCGGCCCTTATGTGCGAGGACAAGCTCCCCGCGTATTGATCCCCTAGCGAGGAGCTGATAGGGGGGGGCAGACGCCCCCCCTTTTTTTAGGCATAAATGGCCCGCGAGGGTCCGATCCCTCTCCCTTAACCCCCTAGATCAATGCAGACAATCATCACTCGCCACAGCGCGAGCGTCTTTGAGGTCGTGACCCCTGCCGGTCGCACCCTTCACGTGACCTACCTCGGATGGGGTCGCGTAAACGTCAGCGTCTCGCAGGATGGCTCGTTCATAGTCGCGGGCGGCCGCAACTTCGCCGACTTGACGGAGGCCGTTCATGCCTTCCGCAGCCGCGACATCAAGATCGCCCTCCGTTCCCTCATCTCCTCCCTAATCGAAGAATGACCTACACACCCGCTCGGACGATGCAGACCGGTCTGCGTGCCGCTAGGCATCACGCCGGTCAGATCCTCTATCACTCCGCCCGCCTCTCGATCACGATGTTTCATCTCGCGATGATGGTCCCCCTGTGGGTCGGTATGCGCTCCGCGACCGCCCTTGAATCGAAGCGACTACCGGCGGCCCGATGATGAAGACGAGTTATGAGCAGTTGGCGGCGATCTTGGCTCAAAGGCAACTGAAGGCTGATCGCCAACATCTTCTGAAGTGTCGCGGCACGATCCACCGGGCCAACATCGAAATGCAGATCGCCCGACAGCAGATCTGGATCTCCCTCCGCCTGTCGTTCATGCACTTCCGCAGGACGCTTCGCGAGGTCAGATTCCTGCTGATCGTCGTCCCTCTGCAGATCGCGATGGTCGTCTTCCGCTTCATCCTCGAGTGGAGGGTGCGATGACGGCGACCCTGACACCGCAGCAGGTGCGCTCGCGCACGATGTCGAAGATCAAGGGCAAAAACACGAAGCCGGAGATCGCCGTCCGCTCGATGCTTCATCGGGCGGGCTACCGCTTCCGGCTGCACGGGCGGAAGCTGCCCGGCTCACCCGACATCGTCCTCGCCCGGCACAAGACCGTCGTCTTCGTGCACGGTTGCTTCTGGCATCGCCACGAGGGCTGCAAATACACGACCACACCGAAGACGCGTGTGGAGTTCTGGTCGGATAAATTCCGCAAGAACGTCGAACGCGACGCCCGTCAGCAACAGCAGTTGCGCGAGATGGGATGGACCGTCATCGTCGTTTGGGAGTGCGAACTCCGCGACCCGATCACACTCGAGAACAGGCTTAACGATGAATTGCCGCCGTTGCGGGCACTACAACACGCGGACGACAGTCACTGAGCACACGCAGGACGAGGACGGCGACGAGATCACAAAGAGGTATTGCCGCTGTCGGTCCTGCGGCTTCCGGTTCAGAACGATCGAGCGCTATCAAGTACGCAAGAGAGGACCGAAAAAAGGATCAACCCGGTCAGGAGGAATTCAAACCGCCGGAGAGCGGAACCACAACGCCGTTCTGACCGAGGGGGACATCGGAAGGATTCGCGCGCTCGTCGCAAGTGGATGGAAGCAGAGGGACGTGGCGCAGGACTACGGGGTCAGCCCCGGATGCATCAGCCGGATCGTTCTGCGACGGGCTTGGAAGCATGTGCCCTAGTCATTCTGGTGGATCCAAATCCACAGGGTCCCCTCCCTCTCCGGATCCCAGAACTCCTGAAGCCTGAACCAGCTGACCCAATCAAGCGAAGACTTGCGTCCGTTGCAGGCGGCACATGCACAGCAGACGTTGTGAGCAACGTGCTGCCCGCCTTTCGACTTGGGCTTGATGTGGTCAAGGGTGCAACCCTTGTTGCCGCAATAGGCGCACAGATTGTCCCACTGTTCAAGGATCGACTTCCGGAAGTTCTTCCGGCTCTGTCTCTTGTTGATCAGGATTGTGTCGTCGATGTAGTGATCCATCGTCGTCAGTCAGTATCGGGGCCGAGATTGTGAAGCCGCGCTCGCTGTCGATGCAGCGCATCAGCTGTTGAGGTCGCTCAGGGGCGAAGCCGATCTTCAGCCCGTATGCGGTGGGCCCGATCAGTGATCCGTTCACCCCGAAGTTGGGGCCTACGGTCAGCTGGTGAAAGTGTCCGAGGAATGTGTGATCGGCACGAATGCCGACGTCTTGTCTGTAGAGCCATTTCTGCAAAGGCACAGCGATCCCACCGACGCCACCGCCATATCTGACGGCGTCGCCGTGGTGGAAGCGGAGGGTCTTGTCGAGGACGTCCAGATAGAGCACGTTGCCGTCAGAGATCCGGAAGTCGAGGCGCGGTTCGTGCGCGAAGTGCCTGCGCAGGCTCTGATACATCAGCCACTCATAAGAAGTCGCGGCCGCGTTCGTTGACCGCATCTTGTCTGTCGTCCGTCCGTGGTTTCCAAAGGAGCAGGGGATGACGATCCGCTCCAGCTCCGCCTCGGCCAGCAGGAACTCGAGGCCCTGGACAATCGACCGTTCGCACTCGATCAGCTGTTGGGTCGGACTCAGGATCTGCGTCTCCGCCTGGTCGGGATGCAGCCAGTTGTCGATGAGATCGCCGCCGAGCCACACGACCATCTGCCGCACCTCGCTCGTCGATCGCAACATGCCGACGACCCGGAGGGCGTTCCGGAACAGGGCCTGCACCCTGCGGTGATACTCGTCGAGGTCGTAGGAGTTGAGGTCGCAGACGGTCGCGGGATCGACCATCGCGCCGCAATGCCAATCGGAGCACAGGAGCACAGGGACCGTCTCGGACCTGCTGCCGTTTATCTGGGCCACGATCTGCTCGGCCACCTCGATGTCGCGAATGTCGAGAGCCGTCTGGAGCTGATCCTGCAGCTGTTCGACCCTCTGCAGAAGCTTCTCCTTCGCTCTCTTCTCGTTCCGCAGTTCTTCGCGATTCTTTCTTAATTCAACCTGCAGCTGTATCAGATCAGATTCTTCACGATATTTACCGGTTGGACATCTGCCTGCCTTGCAGATTAAGTCCCCTGATTTTTCAGCACGCTGAAGATCTGAAGCGGAGAGTTTCGCCCGACAGCTACGAAGGCGTCTGCAGGTGAACTTCAGATCGTCCAAATTTCTTTTGGTCGATGTGAACATCCTAGATAGGCTGCAAGGGTGGCGCTTGCTACAGGTGCAAGGCACGATGTGCCTGCCGCTCGATACGGCACCAACCCACCCCCTAAGGACCCATGCGCGAAACCACCATCTCCGTCTTCTTCGCCGTTGGCTTCAGTGCCGCGGCCTGGTTCTGTCTGACAGAGACCTTGACCGAGATGACTCAGAGGGATTGCGAGATGGGCGTCCACTCCGCGTGCGTCGCCCTTCAGCAACCCGTCCACGGACCTGCGACACCGGATCGAGATCAATGACCTACGGCCTGCGACGAGGCAACCAATGGATCTGCGCCCCACCGGGCCACGATCCTGCGGTCCTCGTCCCTTGGCCGATTTTTTTTGAACAATCATCCGCCTGCGCGTGGCGGTCCAGTTCGCTTGAACTAGCGTTGAGACGCCGAGACCTCCTCCTGAACTGCTGGGGGTGGTCGTCTCAAGTCGAGCGCATACATGGGGATTCTGGCTGACTTCCAGATCAGGGCGTTGTGTTGGCCGGGAGGCGAGGCCGTCATGGCCGAACCCTCCCATCCTCCGATGGTCGAGCCGTTCGAGCCGTCGCTTCTGAACCCCTGCTCTCTGGATGTCAGGCTCGGAAACACCCTGATGATCGAGTCAGTCCAGGGCCCAGAACTCGTCAAGATGAGCATCGAGGGCACTGATGAGGAGAACCCCTATCTGCTGAAGCCGGGCCAGTTTGTCCTCGCTCACACCGTCGAGACGTTTCATCTCCCGGACACAATCGCGGCTCAGTTCGCGCTCAAGTCTTCTCGCGCGCGCGAGGGTCTCTCTCACGCTCTCGCCGGTTACTGCGACGCCGGATGGCACGGAAGTGTCCTCACTCTCGAGTTGCACAACATCCGCCAGCTGCACGCGATCCCACTCTGGGAAGGAAAGCCGATCGGGCAGATGATTTTTCACGTAATGGATCAAAGGCCCATCCGGGACTACTCCAAGACGGGCCGATACAACGGAGACAAGACCGTCTCGGGATCAAAGGGTTGAGCTACAGCGAGCAGGGCCGTTATGAGGCGCAGACCTGGCCCTGTTATGGCGTCACAACTCAAGCGGTGCAGCTCAATACGTGGTTTCTACCGTGGAGCTATAGAGACGGGATTGTCCTATGGGGGCCTGCTCAATCAACAAGGGCGAATGCCCTTGCGATCGCAATCAAGATGATGAACCTGCCCAGAAAATGAGCAGATACATCTGCCACTACATGCATCAAGGACATGTTCACTGGGCATACATTGAGGCAACTAGCATTGCGGATGCGCGGCATCGCCTGAGATCCCTCGGATCAAATGGCGTCGTCGATTGCATCATTGAACCCGATCACGAGGTCTAAGTGGAACAGGTCGAGATCGACCGGATGACAGCAGCATTCATGCAAATGCTGTACGAATCGTCTGGCCGCGAAAACCACATCTACACAGGCCTGTGGGAGGAGTACAAAGTGCGGGCCGCCGAGCTGATGCGCCGAACGTGGTGGGAGCAGGAGAAGCTACGACAGGCGGGTGACCCAATAGACGGCGAAGCCGGAGTTGAGGAGGTCTCGGACGCGTAGGCGGCTGGAGGCGACGGGAAGCTGCTCGCACCATCGCCTTCCATCCTTCGACACGCAGATCTCAACCACCGAATTCCGATTCAAGCTCCGCGACGCGGTGAACGAACTGGGTCAGGGCTATCTGCTGCGACGTGTTCTGTCGGATCAGCGCCTCTGAGATCTCCCGCAGTCCGTCCAGGTCCTCGCACTCGCGGATCGCTCGACACTGCTTCTCCATGGCCAGCTCGTTCTCGAGAGGCAGTTCAAGCGTCAGCCAAATCCCTTCATCTTGTCCCATTGCATATCCCATGGCTCTTAGTCAAGACTAGGTTGGAATTTGATGCGTTTGTCTGATGTCCCCGGAGGAGCTGGAGAACTGGGCCAAGATCAAGCAACACCTCGAGGACTGCGGGGTCACGGACAATCACTTCTACAGACGGGCCTGCATGATCCTTGCCGGACGCCCTGATCCTTTAGATCTTCCTAATCTGGATAACACTCAGGAGTGAATCTCCCGAGCTAAAAAGTGAACGGAAGGGTCCCCATCCCGCCGTCTGGAATGCATCGGCGGGATTTTCTTGGGCCACTGCGATCAATCGAGGTCGTAGAGAAGCTCGAAGATCGCGGACATCAGCAGATGCTTCAAGGCGCCCAGCGCCAGCTGCTCCTCGGCGTCGCCTCCGGGCCACTGCCTCAATTCTGTTTCAACGGAGTTGAGCAGGAGACGCAGCGCCGGAAGCGTCAAGCGCATCTCTATCGCCGAGATCTCCTGCTCTTCGTCCATCATTTGATCTCGTAGGGTACGCCGCGATAGACGGCGATCTTCTGGGCCTTCACTGCAACCAGCTGAGCCTGAGCTACGCGTTGGCGCTTCAGGAGCTGCTCGCGGACGATGTTGAGGATGTTCATGGATCTGTCTCCACGACGGCCGCCCCGTTCCCTGCGGCCTTGTCTTGCACCCCTCCTAGGGCGAACGTGAATCAAGTCTAATCCCGGCGGGCGTGGCATAATCTCGGGACGCCTTCGGGCGAAACCATTCAAACACCGCCATGACAACCACCCTTGCGTGGGTGGCGGTGATCCTGCTTCTGCCAGTCCTGCTGCTTCTCCGCGCCACGGAGAGCCAGGACCAGACCGTCCGCCGCCTGCGCACGCAGGGGTGGACCCAGCAGCGGATCGCCGACCGCCTGCAGATCACCCGCTACCGCGTCCGCCTGGCCCTCGCCTAGCCCGCGACCACGTCGTGGGATCCGACGGCGCAGGCCGTGCACGTGATCAATTTGTCCCCGGTCCTTCCTGCTCCCCGTCCGTTCACGAAGACGGTGCGGGAGCCGATCGCGATCGGAGCCGCGTGCGTGGGACACGGCGTCCCAGGCAACAGGTGCGGGGTGTTGAAGTCGCCCTGACGACTCAGGGCGCGGCCATTGACGTTCACGTCGTGGCTGCCCATCGCCCTCACCATCGGCGAGCAGTGCGGGATGTCTGGATCACCTTGTCTCGTTACGGGCGGCACGGTTCCTCCTCAGCAGGTCGTTGTATCGGGCGGTGTAGGTCATGATCTCGGCGTGTTCCTCTTCGGTGTGGGGAGGGTCCGGGATCTCCGGTTCGAAGGCGATGATCTCGTCGAACGGGATTCGAATCTCCGCGTAATCGGTGAACAGAACATATGTTCCGTCGATCTTGACGATGAAGCGGCCCTTCATGGTTTCGGCCACAACTCGCGGGGATCCTTGCCGGTCAGCATCATCGTGCTCAGCCGCTCGGCTCGCTTGCCGACCTGCTCGGCCCACTTGCTGTCCAGCATCATCGGGGCCGCCTTTTCATAGTCGCCCCGCTTGATGGCGGCGAGCGTCTTCTTGAACGACAGAAGGCCGTTGACGCCCAGGTTGAACGCCATGTCGATGAGGACGCGCTGCCTCACCTCGTCGAGGTCGGAGACCCATGGAAGCTTCCGGATCAGCTCGACCTGGAACGCGGCCAGGTCGTTGTCGAGAAGCAGGTTCGACTCCTCGACCGAGATCCCCCGGTCCTCAAGGTTCCGGCCGACCCCGATCGTCAGCTTCCCGGCGCTGCACGTGTAGACCTTGAGCCGCTCGCCTTCATGCAGGCGGATCTGTCTCCTCAGTGCGTTCTGGTTGACCTGTGGTCGTGACCCGGCTGCTCCATTCGATGGGGCCTCCGAGGGGCTCGGCGTCTGTTCCGATGTTGGCGGGGTCGATTGGGTGTTCTGTGTACTGACCTTGAACCCGATTTGTGCCTTGCTCACGCCGTGATTGCGAGCGACTCCATTGATCAGCCACGCGAAGAACTTCCGCATCTATTTTCGCTCCAATGGTGCGATTGAATTTCTCCCGACGTATGGCTCGCACGACATCGTCCAGGATCGTCCGGGACGAAAATCTGAACAGCCATTTGCCGTCAGGAGGGATCAGCCCTTTTTTGAAGGCTTGATCGCATAGAGGGCCTGAAGCAGCAGCTGAACGATGCTGTTTGATTTCAGGGGCGTCAGCGCGACGATCTCGCTTGCGGCTGCGATGACGATCCAGAGAATCGGATTGGCGAGGATGTCTTCCATCGATCCGTTGGTTGTTTGTGCCTAAATGCTAGCCCTGATGTACCAGCCGCTCCCAGGCCCCTCGACCATCCAGCGCGGACCGGTGTTCTCGTAGCTGTATCTGAGTCGTGCCCCCCAGTTGTTCAGGTAGCGACCATTGATCAGGTCCAGATCCCCGAAGGGATCGTGCACAACCAGCGAGGTCTCGTCGTAGCCGATCGCGCAGATCCAATGACCTCCACCGATTGGCTTGTTCACGCGGCCGATGTGCAGGATCCCCATCGGGACCGGAATCCCCTGGTCGATCAGCTCCTTGATGTCCTCGAACCTGCCATCCCTCTTGAACTCCGCCTCCAGACCGTATGAGCGAAGGGCCCGGATCTGCGCCATCGCGTCCGTAGTGTCGCCGTAGCGGAGGACCCTGCCGAGGTAGGCGTCGTCGCCGTTCGGGCCGTCGAGGATTCCTGGCTTGAGGGCGTTCAGCAGCATCGCGCACGACGACGAGAAGCACATCCTCGAGCCGTGCCGTGTGACTGAATCGCGCTGTTGGTAGTAGCGAACCCGCAGGGGATTGTTTAGCGGACATTTCTCCGGTTGCTTTCCTGCGGCCCTGAAAATCTCTACCCATTCAGCATCCTTCGCCAGCAGTTCCGGAGGCATCTGCTCCGCCAATCTCCTCACCGCCGCCATCTGATGCGGAAGCATTTTGTAGAAACGGAAGAAGTCTTCAAGCTTGATCCGTTCCACAACTCACCTCTGAATCGTTGTCTCGATGATCGTGACTCTTCGGATCACGTCTTTGTAGTCATCCTGTAGTTTCAAAATCTGCCCGTGACGTTCTTCGATCACGGCCATCAAGCGTTGCTGATCCTTTCTCAGTTCCGCTAATTGAATCTGCATGTTCATCGTCATCGTCACCAATGCACCAATGCCGGTGACAAGGACGATCGGAATCGTCTGGCCAAGGCCGCTGGCGAAACCCTGCCAGAGGGATCCCGTGGGTTTCATCGCGCGCGCCTCCTGTGCCAATTCTAATTGGACGTATTGGCTGCCTTCAAGTTCCCGGCATCGACTGAAGTGATAAAACCTCGCGAACCATATTCATGCGAGACGCTGTGCACGATCAGCTCGGCGGTCACACCCGTGTTGAATCCGACCAGCTCGATCGGGTGCTCGGCGAAGATCCATGGGGCCCCGCCCATCTGGATCTTGACCTGGATCTGCCCCCTCGCCAACTGCTCGCCTCTCGCGACCGCGGCCGCCCTTGCCTCCTCCTCCGTGGGATAGAGCTTCCGGTCCCGGTACGTGTCGCCGGAGTTCCCCCAGAGACGTCCGGCTGAATTGACTGGCTCGATGATCGTGACCTCTCGGCCCGTCTCCTTGTCCAGGTACTTGGCCGACACTTGCGTGTAGTTGCCACGGTCCTTGATCGTCGCTGAATAGCTTTTGCAGTCCTCGGCGTTGATCGTTATGGTCCCGAGCGTCCTGCCTCCTGCGGTTCCTCCCTGCCCCTCGGGAACGAAGACGAGGTTGCCCTCGATCGGTTTGGCGACCGCCCCGTGCTGCTGCGCGAGCCTCGTCAGGAAGTGTGCGTCCGATTCCTCGGTCTGATCAATGTGCTCAATCAGGGTGTTCGCGTACTCGCTGCCGACTCTCGGCGTCAGGCCATGCTCAGCGGCGATCGTCGCGACAATCTGCCCGATCGTCAGGTTGTCCCAGCTCCTGGTCTTCGGGGTCTTGTACTGCGGGGCCATGCTCATCGCCTTGGCCCTGACCTTGACGATCGCCGGAGGGTGGGACATGGAGACCTCGTCGATCACGTAGGTCCCCATACGCACCATCTCGTCGTAACCCATCGAGACCTCCAGGCGCGTGCCGACCTCAGGGAGCGCCATCTCCTGCCCACGGTCGTCGACGGTTATCTCGCAGGTGTCCGACTTCTGCCCGGCCTGATCCGTCACGCGGAGCTGGAGCAGTCGATCGCTGATCGCTCCGGTGATGTCGTTGCCGTTCGAGGTGACGCGGAACTGCGGGCGCATGGATCAATTCCAGACTTTTAGGACGGTCGTCGATGCGGGCGGGGTTACGTCCGGAAGCGTGATCAGAATCCCCTCGGGAAGAATTGGGAGGAGCTGGGCCAGGTCGCGATTCGCATTGAGAACGGCCTCGACTGAGCCGTTGGTGTAGCCATAGAACCTGAAGCAGATGTCGTCAAGTTCGTCGCTCTGCTGAGTCTTGTAGGTCTGTGCCATGGATCCTTATGAGTTGTTTTGGAACAGGCCGAAGTCGTCGATGAGGTCTCCGACGGTGTTCGCGACGCTGACCCAGCCGTTGCCAAAGGGGCTGAATCCGCTGCCGGTGTCGCCGCCTTGATTGCCGCCCGTGGCTCCGCCGGTCGTCTGGTCTTCCCCGTACTGGGCCAGCTCCATGGTGAACTCCTGCTTGAGGGGTACGCCCTCGGAGGCGAAGACCGTCTGGACCTCCGTGATGGACGTGATGACGTAGGGCCCGATGACGTTGCCCTGTCCGTCCATCAGCTGCTGTTCCTCACCGAGTGCGGCCATCTCCCGCATCAGGTTGATCTGGCCGAGGCCGCCCTTGTAGAAGGGATAGATTGTCCCGTTGATCGTCACCTTGTCGTTGCCAGGCCCGATGAACTGGTTCGCCGGATCCCTTCCGATCCGCTCCTGCTGTTTCCAGCGGTAGCTCGTGACCCGCTTCAAGTCGTCGAAGGCCGCTGAGTTGATCGAGAATTGAAACGACCCGAGGGTCATCATCGTGTCAGCCATGGCGTCAATCGTTTAGGAATGCACGGACGCCCGCCTCGGCGTCGCTGAGAAGACCGTCGAAGACGAGCTGGACCTGCGTGGCGATGTCCTCAGCGGTGGCGTCTGTAGCGCCGACGTTGATGGTCACAGGTGCGTTGATGGTCGTCGCCGCCGAGGCGGAGCCGCTCGCCGCGGAGGGGACCGGGGGTGCGATGGTCCCGGCGGCTGCGGCCGGTGCCGCCTGCATCACGGGGAGGGCCAGGGCGAACGCGCCCGCGAGCGCCCGCGCGAGGCCTGGACCCTCTCTGCTCAGCCCTTCGGTGAGGGTCGTGATGATTCGCCCACCAGCGAGCGTGAGCTGGCTGAAGGGGCCCTCCCGCGCGTCAGAGAAGGGCAGCAGGTTGCGGACGTTCTGGAAGATGTTCTTGACGGCCTGATACATCCCTTGAGCCTTCGCCATGAGGCCCGCGATGATCGTGTCGATGATTAGTTCGCCGACGTCTCCGATCAGGCCCGGGACCGAGCGGAACTCGTCGACGAGCGTCTGGACCATTCCGACGATCTTCGTCTGTCCCCCCTCGGTGGCGTTCCCGATCTGCGTCGCGAGCGCTCCGGACTTGGACGCGACCCCGTCGGCCAACGTCGTCATGATCGACGCGCCGCTCTCGGTGAGCTTGGACAGGGGGCCCTTCTTCGCGTCGCTGAAGGGGAGCATCTCCCGGACCTTGGCGAGCGTCGTCTTGACCGTGTCGAAGAGGGCGACGGCCTTCTGCTTGATCCCGTCGATGATCGTCTGGATGATCTTCCCTCCGATGTCCACGAGCTTTCCAGGGATTGATCGGATGAAGGCGACCGCCTGGTCGAACGGTGCCTGCATGTCGGCGGGAAGCTTGCCGAACAATCCGGCGATCAGCGCGGGGATGGGGAACAGGACCGCGAGGATCTTCGGTCCCCAGCTTTTGATGAAGTCGCCGATGCCGGTGAAGATTCCGACAATCCCCCTGGCGAGCCCCTGGGCCGCCCCGACGATTCCGTTCCAGGCACCTGTGACGACGTTTCTGAAGGTCTCGTTGGTCTTCCAGAAATGCTGAATGATCTTGACGACGCCGAAGATCGCCGCGCCTATCAGGACTACCTTCGCGATGATCAGGGCGAAGGGTGCCAAGGCCACGAAGACGGCCTTGCTGATCATGCTGAAGGCGACCTTGCCGACGATGCCCAGGACCTTGAGGTTGAGAAGTAAACCGGCGACGGCCTTCGTCGCGGCCATGGCGGCCAGCGCGGCCTTTAGGGTTCCGATCGCGCTGACGACTGCGGCGATAAATGGGAGCGCGGCCACGATGCCGATAAAGGCGACGGACAGTCCGACCACGAGTCCGGTCAGCACCGGGAACCGGTCGGCCATGTCAGCGACGAACGCGACGATCGGGGTGATCGCCTTCATGAATGAATTCAGGGCAGGAAGCACGACCCCACCGACCGCGATGCCCAGGCCGTTCATGTTGTTCTGGAACAGCTGCATCTGATTTGCAGTCGTCTTGCTCCGGGCCTCGAACTCCTTCAGCATCGAGCCCTTGAACAGCTCGGTCTTGGCGACCGAGTCAAGGGCCTCCTTCAGCAGGTCGGCGTTGGTCAGCAGCGGAGCCGGGGCCCGAGCCTCGGATCCGAACAGGGCCGTCGACATCTGCGCACGCATGTGCGCGGGCGCCTCCCCGAGCCTGCGGAAGACGTCTTGGATCGTCTTGGTCGCGTCCTTCTGCATGTCGCGGGCCACCTGATCCGCGCTGAGCCCAAGCTGCGCGAATGCCGCCTGCTGCTTCTTCGTCGCGTTGGTCCCGGTCGCGAGCGCCTTGGTCAGATTCCGGAAGCTGGTCGCCGCCACCTCGGGAGCCGCGCCCGCCGCGATCATTGCGGAGCCGAACGCCGCGACCTGCGTCTCAGCGAAGGCGAACTTGTTGGCCTCCGCGCCGACGCGGAGCATGAACTCCGTGATCTGCGGCGCGGACGACGCCATGCTGTTGGACAGGTGGTTCATGGCGTCCGCCAGACTCTCCACCTCGTTCTGACTCAGACCCATCGAGGTCCTCATCTTCGCCATCGCCTCGCCAGCCTCCTGGGCCGAGATGTCGAAGGCGGTGGACATCTTCGCCGCCGCTTCGGCGAACCTGCTCAGGTCCTTGCGTGCGATGCCTGCCTGGCCCGCGGCCGCGATGATCTCAGCGAATCCCTGCTGACTGATCGGGATCTCTCTTGAGAGCCGCATGATGTCGCGGCGCATCTCCTTGAATGACGCCGGGGTCGGGAAGTCGACGACCTTCTTGACGTCCGCCATCGCGGACTCGAAGTCGATGGCCGCCTTGACGCTGGACCGCAGCGCCAGCGTCATTCCGCCAGCCGCTACTGCGGCCGCCTGAAAGGCGTCGCTTCTGATGACGTTCTTGAACCCCTTCGAGGCCGACGCGGCCGTGTCTTCGAACGTGCGAAGGGTGTTCTTGCTGAAGGAATTGATCGCATAAGAGGCCCTCTTGAGGTCCTTCTTCAGCCCGTCGATGTGACCGCCGATCTGGACGGTTAGCTTCGAGAACTGCGACATCTTTTACCTTCGTTTGGTCGAGCGGGCGATCTCCTTCTCGACCTCCTGTGCTGACTTTAGCCAAGCCTGCAGCTCGACACTCGTCAGATCGAGGATGTCACCTAGGCCCCAGCCGGTGAGCTTCGCCAGGATTACAGCGGCGCGCCTCAGTTCTCCTGCTGGGGCGATTGGAAACCCTCGATGATCTTGGTCAGCTTGGAGAAGTCGCTTTGATCAAGTTCGAGAATGTTGTCAGGGGAGACCTCGCAGAGGTTCGCCAGATAGTTGACGATTCTGCGGGCCTCCGATCCCTTGCCATCTTCAAACAACATCTGATCGCGCACCGTTGGCCGACGCATTGAAAGCTGTTGAACCTTCGTGCCATCGATCTGGATCGAATAGTCCAAGTCGATGATGGTGACGGGGCGCTTATCAGACGATGCCATCAGATGCCTAGCTGAGTGCGTTGTTGTTGAAGCTGATCAGCACCGCCGATGACTCGCGTCATGTTCTCGATGTCGATCTCGTGCACCGTAGTCTCATTCACCTCCATTTTGTAGTAGGTGAGAGCAACGGTGAAGCTTGCCTCGGTCACTTCACCAGCGACGAGACTTCCAGGATCGAACTCCTTGAAGTTTCCGTTCATGGTGATGACCAGAGGGGCGGCCGCTTCGGTGTTCCGCTGCAGGGCGCCGCGGACGATGAGCGCCCGAGGAGAGGTCTCCTGAAGGCCGAACAGCTGGAGAACGCCTTCGTTGTACTCGGCCAGGGTGAAGGAGGCCTCCATGGCCTCCATTCCCATGTCCAGCTCGACGGGGACGTCCATTCCACCTGCGCGGAACTCCTCGGTCTTGATCGACAGAGTCGGTGGAGTCATTTCGGTGACGCGCCCGGCGTAGCCGATGCCGTCAACGAACAGTGAAAAGTTTTTGAGAGTGCGTGGAAGCATGATTCAAACCTCAATCGTCGGTGTCGTCAGAGTCATCGGACGCGGCGTCCTGCTGCTGCTGAGCGTTTTGTGTGTCGTCAGATTCCTCGACGGTGTTCTCCCCGTCAACCAGCAGCTCCTCGAGGTAGCCGTTGGTCAAAACTGAGCGGAATGTGACCCGCTCGGCCGGGGTGCAGGGAGTGAAGTCGAAGTCGAAGATCGCCTGACCGGCTGCGATGGTGGTCGAGGGGTTCACGTCAGGATCGACCCAGCACTCGCCGCCCAGGATTGCACCGCGAGCCGTGAGGCTGCGCAGGTACTCGTTCACGGATTCGCGAACGTCCTGGAGGTAGGTGCGGTTGATGCAGCGGTCAACGGCCCAGAGGTGGGCGCGGAGCAAAGACTCGTTCACCATGTCCGCGGTGCGGCGCACGCTCAGGAAGGCGAACTTCGGATCGATGCCTGTGGTGCGGTTGCCCCAGAGCCGGAAGCCGTTTTCACGAATGATGGTCGCGACATCGTTCTCATTCAGCAAATTTGCTGCCGAGTTAATATCGCCCAGCCCGAATGGGACTGGTCGCGAGACGCCAGCGATTCCGCTGATGGTCTGGTTGGAGGGGCTCCACCAGAAGCCGCGCTCGGCGTCGCTCTTGGCGATCAGACCGGCCACGCGGGCAGAGGGGGGCTGATTGACGTAGGAGGTGCCGGACAGGACCTTCATCCATGGATCAACCACGAAGAGGCGATCGGAGGAATGGTCGGCCGAGTAGGCGATGGCGGCGGTGTCGTCGGTGTTGGGGCCGTCTGCCACGACGATCGCGCGCAGGCGCTCGCCCAGGCCCGAGGTGTTGTTGCTGGCGAGGCCGAGCAGCTCGGCAACCACCGGGTTCAGCAGATAGGTTCCGGGGTTCTGGCTGTCCTCTGTCCGCTGGTGGGTGTAGCCGGGGGCGATCAGGATCTTGGGAGAGAACCCGACGGCCGACTCGGCGGCCATGAAGGCGTGAACGCCTGTGTAGCCGGTGGCGGTGCCGACGACGTTCGAGATCGTGGCGTCCTCATCGGCTCCTTCGTCGACGCGGACGACGACGACGGTCGCTCCGATCTGGTCGAAGATTCCGTCGATCGCGGGCCGCAGGGTTCCCGTGGACCCGAGCTTCTGCGCCAGGACCCGGTTGCCCGCGACGAGCACAGGGGTGTTCAGCGGGAACACAGTCGCGTCCGCCTGGGGAGCGGTGCCGATCAGACCGATGACGCCGGAGCGCACCGTCCGGATCGGGCGGATGCCGGTGTCGAGTTCAAGAACCTCAACGCCGTGCAGGAATGATGTGGTCATTGGAGATTTTCCTCCTTGTTCTTCATGGTTCAAAAAGCAAACTGTTCGGCGGGGGCTGACGCTGTCCGAAGATTCCAGGCGTCTGCCAGGCCGAGAAATGTCTGACCTTGTTGGGTGTTGACCCTGAGGGCGTTTTTTCCTCCCTCTGCTGCAATGTTAGGGCCGCCCCCAGAGAACCAGGGAGCAGCGTCTGCCTGACTCGATGATCCGCGCTCGGTGGCACATCATCGAGGAGAAGACGATGATCCGGCCCCTCTTTCTGTCAGGGACCGCATCGGATATTCCGAAGAACTCGAGGCCTCCCCCTTCGTAGGAGTCCGGATCCGACAACTCGATCGAAGCGCTCACGAATCGCTCGGGCTTCCCTTCCACTCCGATTCCATGCTGGTCGTAGTGCCACCTGTAATGGTCTCCAGCCAGATAGTCCGTGAACTGAATCGGCTCGACTTGCATGATCGGAACGCCATAGGCCTGCATCGAACACTCGGACATCGCCTGGACGCACCTGAGCATCAGCTCGTCGATCTCAGGATTCTCCCCACTGCAGAAGAAGGCGGCCTGACCCTTGCGAATTTCTGGATCAGGCAGTTTCCCACCGTCCTCTGTCCCAACGAGCGCAGGGTGCAGCTCCTTGCTGCCTTCGCGAATGATCAAGTCACACTCCTCAGGCGTGAGGATGTTGTCGGCGTAGAAGTATCCGACCCGCATCAGACGATCCTTTTAGGAGGCGTGTCAAACACTAGGTTGAAGCTGACGATGATTCTGTCCTCCTCGGATTTGTTCGGTTCCGTGTAGTGAGGCAACCAGGAAGGGAACAGAAGAAGGTCTCCCGTCCTGGGGTTGATTCGTTTGCGCGTCCCATCAATAGGGAAGGTCGATTCACCGTTGTTGCAGGCCACCTTCGCGACCCAACCTGGATCCTTGAAGACGATCTCGCCGCAATCTTCTGGGGCCTTGACGTAGAAGACGCCGCTAATGGTGAAGGTCGAGTGGATGTGCTCCGGCACCCAAGCGCCGCGCGGGTAGATGGTCGCCCACATGTTGCAGATCCTCAGGCCGCTCACGTCCCATTCCGGCGACATCAGCTCGGCTGCGAATCTGTGAATCGCGTCCGCTATCGGCCACCACTTCGAGTGATCAAGCAGATTGCAATTCTTGAACGACGTGACTCCCTTTCGCTTGAAGTCTTCAGGGTCGTCGCTCGTCTCCTGTCTGTCCCATCCGTCGGAGACTAAAGCGGCCCGGCCTACGTTCTCGCGGAACTCGTAGGCCAGGCCCTCGGCTGTTTTGATCAATGAACCGTCGTCAGTGTTGCCACGCCAGACGGGAATTGAGAAGAGGTCGAGTCGACGATCAGGCATCAACAGGGTCGGTTCCTTCCGACCATGTTTGCGTAGCTTCGTCCCATTGGGGTCTTTGCATCTCGGGCTCGGGATGCACAGGGGGGCTCATCTGTCCGGTCTCTTCGTTGTAGCTCCAGCTCGGATACGCGAGATGATCGGCCCACTCGGCCTCCACTTTGGCCCTGTATTCCGCAAGCTCGTCTTCGGTCATCTTGCGAACGTCGTAGACCTTTTGCCAGACGCCGTCGATCTTGTGCAGCTCGCCGTCGCACTCGACGACCTGGAACCAGGGGACCATCGGTTCCGGAACAGGCCGCATCGGCTCATAATCCTCAGGGATTTCGCCGTTGCGATATTGCTTCTCGAAGTATCCGAGAGAACGAACCGACGAAAGCGGCATCGGATCGCCGACGGGCGACCCGTTTTCAATCTTGATGAAGAAGGAACTCATTGGACGTCCTCGCAGTTTGTTACAGGGTAAGAGCGGTTTGTGTGAGCCTTTTCACCGGCCCACATGATCCGGACGGCACCCGCGCCGCCGTCTCCGCCACCGCTCGATGTACCGGGGCCGCCACCGCCGCCACCAGGGAATCCACCCTTGATGTCGTTGCTGTTGTTCGAAAAACCGAAGGGGTTCTCGCCCGGACATCCGTGATAGCCCGACATCTCACCGGAGATAATTCCGGAGCGTTGTGAGCCACCTTGGCCGCCCATGCCGTTCTGGTTGTTGCTCCAGTGGGACGTGCTGTTCTTGCCGTACGGGCCGGAGTTGCCGTAGCAGGAACCGCCCCGCGCGTAGTAGTCGTCCCGGCGTCCGTAGACGCCGGTGCCGCCGCCGGAGCCGGAACCATGAGTCGATGAGTAGCCGTAGCCGCCAGCAGCACCGCCTCCAGGGTTAGGTGCGTCGCCGCTGGATCCGTAGCCGCCGTCGGCCGTGTAGCCACCGGCTCCACCACCACCGGGCCAGCCGCCCTGGTTGCCGCCGCGTCCACCACCGTCGCCGGTGTAGCCGCCGCCACTGCTGTTGTTGCCAGAGGAGCAAGACTCGCCAGGGTTGCTGCCGCCGCCGCCGTAGCCACCCTTAACGGTGCTTGCGGCGATGAAGTAGCTGCCCTGACCGTTTTGGCCTGAGCTGCCGCGACTGCCGCCGCTGCCGACGAAGACGGTGTAGGCAGTGCCAGGGGTCACAGGAATGTTGTTCTTCCAACCCAGGCCTGCACCGCCGCCTGAAGGGTTCGCCCAGCTATACGAACCGCCGCCACCTCCACCGACGCACACCGCGGAAACCTTGGTCACGCCAGGAGGGCAGACCCAGGTGTACGTGCCCGGCAGCATGAACTCGTCCTGACCGGCGAGCTGCCACCAGTTGTTGTTGAGGATGTACCCGCTGTAGTCGTTCAGCTGATAGATGCCCTCACGAGCGCCATCGCCATCACCAAAGCATTTGTTGTTCTTGGTCATGTCACGTCCTCAACGTCGGTGTCTGGGTAGCTGCGATTTGTGTTGGCCTTTTCACCGGCCCACATCAGACGAACCGCCCCCATGCCGCCGTGACCGCCGCCATGCGAGGTGCCGGGGCCACCGCCACCACCGCCGGGGAAGCCGCCGCGGATGTCGTTGCTGTTGTAGCTGAACCCCCAAGGGTTTTCGCCGGAGCACCCGGAGTAGCCAGTCACCTCGCCGGAGATGATGCCGGTTCGACGAGAGCCGCCCTGACCGCCGAGACCGGCGTGGCTGCCGCCGTTGTTCCAGTTGCTCAGGGTGCCTTTGTTGTCGTCGGCTCCGTAGGCGTCACCGTTCAGAGCGTTGTAGTCGGTCCGTCGGCCGTAGATGCCGGTGCCGCCACCCGCTCCGGTGCCATGCGTCGAGCTGTAATACCGCCCACCGGCACCGGAACCGCTGCCGCTGGGGGAGTTGCTCTGACCATTGCCGCCGGCGCCTGTGTAACCACCGGCACCGCCGCCGCCCTGATAGCCGTCGGAGTGTCCGCCTGGACCGCCGCCGTCGCCGGAGTAGCCGCCGCCGCCGTTGTTGTTGCCGTACTGGAAGCCCTGCGGGACTCCATGTCCGGTGCCGTTGCCCAGAGAGCCGCCGCCACCGCCGACCGTGCCCCGGTTGATGAAGTAGCTGTCGCCGCCGTCGCTTGAGTCGCGATTGCCTTGAGCACCTACCACGACGGTGTAAGAAGTGCCGGGAGTCACGGAGATGTTGTTCTTCCAGCCGAGACCGCCACCGCTGCCAGCCGGGTTGGCCCAGCCGCTGTAGCCGCCACCACCACCGCCGACGCAACAGGCCGAGACCTTAGTGACACCGGGAGGGCACACCCACGTGTAGCTGCCAGGGGTCAGGAATTCCTCCTGACCGGCGAGCTGCCACCAATTCGAGTCACGCACGTAGGCGCTATAGGCGTTCAGCGAGTAGACGCCCGAGCGGGCGCCTGTGTTCTCACCAAAGCATTTTTTGTTCTTTGTCATCGGCCGTCACCTCAAGCAGTGATTTCGAGGATGCCGATCGTTGCGTCGATGTTGTTGTTCGAGCTGCTGGTGAGCTTCAGAGCTTCGCCAGCCTCCAGGATCACCTTGTTCTGCACGACCTCAAGGCCAGTGTTGGCCGCGATGCCTGCAGAGTTGATCAGGGTGGAGGCCACCGAGCCGCTGACATCGAGCACCTGGACGGTGATGTCAACCACAGAGTTTGTGGTGTTAGCGCAAGAGACAGACAGCACAACTGCGCCATCTCCGGTGTTGGTTGGCGCTGTGTAGACGACGGTGCCGGAGGATGAGATGGCGCCGCCTGCGCGCTTGAAAGTTTCAGCCATTGGTCGTTTCCTTTAGTGATTAGCCGAGAGCGACGGCCAGGCCGATGCTGGCGCCTTTGTTTGATTGAATCTGTCCGTCAACGTATTGACGGGTCGTCGCATGTAGAGCGGACGAGGGGTCCTGAGCGAGGGTCAGATCCCCGGTCATGGTGTCTCCAGCCTTGTCCAGCTTCGCGGCCAGGCCGGTGGTGACGGTCGAAGCGAAGTTGGCGTCGTCCCCGAGGGCGGTTGCCAACTCGTTCAATGTGTCGAGCGCGGCTGAGCTGCCGTCGACCAGGCCGTCGATGGCGGCCTGGATCAAACCATTCACGACCGTCAGCGTCGGACGGTCGTACATGTCGGTGTCGATAGCATCCAGGGCGTCCCGCAGGCGGACAACGTCCGCCGCGAGCAGGTTGCTGGGGTAGGGCTTCGGATAGTTGCCCTGTGCTGTACGGGTGTCTGTAGTCATGAGATCAAACCATCACTGCGCGAAGTTTGCGGACGAGAGGTCGGCCAGCAGCCGAACCGGTGAGAGTGAGCTTCACCTTCGTGGCGCTCATTCCTGAGATGCCGGTGTCTTCGTAGACGTACTCGACCCAGCCGTCTCCGACCTGAGTCGCGCTGGCGAGGCTCAGGTTCTGGAAGCCGCCGTTGTCGTACTGCGGAGTGACGGCTGCGCCGGACTCCAGCTTGGCCTCGTAGACCACCCGCATGGTTGATGCGCCCGAGGTCACGTCGAACTCGCGGCCGACGTAGGTGCCGGTCGTGTCGAGAGTGCCGGGGAGGCTAAGGACGCCGGGATAGAGGATCGGCGATTCCTTGGTGGTTCCCTCCAAGACCGCCTGGACCTGGATGGTGTCGCTGATGCTGGCCTCAAGGGGGATCGACTGATCCGGGGCCAGGTTGAAGATCTCGCCGGTGCTGCGCGTGTAGCGGAAGCTGACGCGGGTCTGATCTCCAGGCACGTCGACCGGAGCGGTGACGAGCAGGTCGGTCATGTTGCTGACCGTCAGAGATCCGAGGTTGATCGTCTGGGATGTCGCGGTGAACTCGGCGACGTTGATCTGGAACTTGAGGTCCATGTCGTTGTGGACCGTCCAGCTGGAGGCGTTGGAGCTGCTCAGCAGAACGCCGATCGTGTAGGGCTGTTGGCTCACCCACTGGTTGGCGGTTGAGTCGAACTTGCCCAGCTCGGCTACGCGCATCGAGTGGTCCTGGTCGTCGGTCAGGAAGACGAGCCAATACTCCTGTTCTGCGTTCAGGTAGATCGGGAACGGGAAGTCGACGCGGGTCGCGCCGGAGGTGTTCAGATCGGATGCCTTGACGCGGACCTGCAGGAGGGCCTCGCGCGTGGGCTGTCCGTTGTCGGACTCACGCAGCTGAACCACCAAATCCTTGGTGCCGACGTCGTGCATGAAGATGTCGACGGAGGTCACGTGGCGTGACTCGTCGAGGCTGAACGACTGGGCCAGAGGATCCCATCCCCACCAGACGGGGGGCTGCCACCAGAAGTTGGTCGTGGTGGTCGTGACCTGATTGAACCGGCGGGTGATGAGGGTTCCCTGTCCGGTGTAGGTAGCCATGCCGAGGCTGCCCTGATCGCCGAGGAAGCGGACCTCCTTGGAACCTGCGGGGATGCCTGCGGGCACCGTGAAGCTGCCGGTGACCAGGCCGGTGTTGTCGGCGGTTTCGCCGTTGTTGCCCAGGTCCTGTCCGTCGAACTCGATGTTGTCGAGATTCTCACCAGCGTCGAAGCCTTCGACCCGGAAGTCGACGGTCGTCTGCCGCAGGGTCTCGATGTTCTGCTGGTTCTCGAAGACGAGGTTGGTGACAGTGCTGACGGTGGTCGAGGACCGGTTGCCCCAGCCAGTAGTGAAGCTCTGTGTGCTGAAGGTCGTCTGCTCGTCGGTGACGATCCAGAGGTCAATCGCGGGATCCAGCTCGACGACCGCGGGAATCGGGTCGAAGTTGCCGTAGGGGTTCACCTTCATGAACCCGGTCGACAGGCTCTGGGTGACGATCGGGGCCTGCGTGTAGGGGAGCAGCTGGAAGCTGTCGTTGTTCTGCGAGGGACGGACCGGCGAGCCGTTGACGGCTAGCTGCAGCTCCTCGGCCACGATCACAGCGTCCTGTGAGACGCCAGCGTCGCGGAGGTCTCCGTCGATGAAAGGGTCGGTGAACAGGCCGAACTTGGCGGTCGGCTCACGCGAGGAGATGTCCCGCTGCAGACGCTCGTCCGCGACCAGCTCATACAGGTCGACGATGGCCTCCTTCATCTGCGTCTGTTCACGCATCGAGGTGACGCGGATCCCGTCGTTGTCGACGAGTGGCGTGCTGTAGGACAGCCAGTCCTGGTAGTAGTTGGCGATGCCGAGCATGTCGGCGGGAATCAGCGGAGCCTCGGGCTGGAAGGCCGTGGAGGTGCCGCGGATGCGGTGGAAGTAGCCGTCGCCGTCGAGAACGATGCGGTCGATGCGAGGCATCTTCCAGTTGTAGTCAACGAGCACCAGCGAACTGGCGACCGCACCAGTCACCTCGAAGGTGCCTGCGTCGGGGTCGATGTTCTGAGGGGTGACGCTGGTCAGGTACTGATAGGTCACCGAGTAGGTGGAACCCGGAGCGGGCTCTGCACCTGAGGGTGTCCAATCGACCTGATCTGCGGTCAGGTTGTAGTCGTTGCCTGCGGCATAGGTCGTCGCCCCCTGGCTGACGCTGATGATCTGCAGGATCGAAGTGTCCGGCAGCACGTCCAGAGCGCCTGTGAAGGAGCCGTGGGTCAGGGTGACGGTCTTCTCCTCGGTGATCACCACGTCCTGCACCGCGTTCAGCGGCTTGCGGTTGACGGTGATCGTCTGAGTGCCCGCGCCTGAGGACACCTTGGGCTCGTTGGCGATCGACTGGAGGTCGGGGTCGATCGTGTAGCTGAGGCGGGTCGCGGTCGGCTTGCTGACCTTCTTGCCGGTGATGTTGGCGACGCCCTCAGCGACCGTGAAGATGTAGTTGGACTGGGTGACGTCCTTGCCGAGAGCCGTGACGCGGTGGCCGCGCACGATGTAGCTGCCGTTTGCGTCGTAGTCGTAGCGAGCCACGAGACGCTTGACGCTGTCCAGCTCCGGAGGATCGAAGGCCTGGACCAGAGCGCCGTTCAGGACGTCGTAGACGCCATAGAAGTCGCCGGTCGCACCGTCACCTGACCAGCCCCAGGAGATCTCGCGCTTGGTTCGCCCAGCGCCGGGCTCCTGATAGTTGCGTGTGCTGGTCGCGGGGTCGCGCAGGCTGGCGTCCTCGAGTTCCGTGACGGTTGAGGTCACGACTCGGATGCCGATCTGCAGACCGCCGGTCGTCGGGATCTGGAAGGTGGCCTGAGCCACCTCGCGAACAGCGCCCAGCACGAAGATCGCGCCAGCGTTCATGATCACGTCGCCGGTCGCCGGGTCCAGGACGGCAGCACCACCGCGAACGATGGAACCGTCCTGGAAGATCGCCCCGGCGATCTTGGTCAGCCGGTCGCTCAGGATCGACTGGAGTTCGTTGAGTTCGGCTGACTGCAGACCCTTGGACGCCCTGAAGTCGAGGCTGTCGAAGTTGTCAGTCGAGTCGAAACGGTTGTAATAGCCTTGCAATGACATTTTGGGCGCCTCAGAAAGTCAGAACGAACTCGAAGGTCTCCCGAGTCGCGGGCGTCCGGATGATGCTCGCGACGTGTTCCAGCAAGTACAAGGTGCCGTCGTCCGTCACGTCGGTGTCGGGGAAGAACATCTGACCCGCTGGGAGACCGGCAGTCGTTTGTGTGTCCAGGAAGATTCCGGTTTCGCGGATAGTGCTTGTTGAAGCGTCCGTGAAGTCCAGGGTGAACCTCAGATAGAGGTAGTTGGTTTGCGACGCAGATACGTCGTACCGACCGCTTGGCAGGCTGATTGCGCCCTGCGCCGCTGGAAGCACAAAATCGACCTGAGCGCTCTTGCGATACCCGATGGGATCGAGGAGCCCGGTCGATGTGATGTTCTCCGCTGGGACTCCATTCGTATCCCAGGAAGTGGCGCCTGCGCCGATTCCTAGATAGATGTCCCGCGCAGCGACAGAGGCGGCCAGCCCGGCGCGCCCGGTTGTCACAAGGGTTGCCATTAGGCGATGACCTCCTATGCCGTTTGCATTCTATTGAAAGTGTAAGCGCCCAAAATTGTCGCCACACTCATATCAGCCTAGATGGCTCTGACGATTACACGTCAGCGTCAGATCGTCGTGTGCTTGGACTCGACCACTGTTGAAAGAACGGTCCATCGTTTGATGGTCGCCCACATGAAGAGATCGCCCCAATCGACGCTTGATTGCATCCAATCAACGCTATCCCAGCCATCTGTCGGATCGTCACTCCAGGTCTCTTCGCTGTTCGCCCAGTCAGGCGCTGCAGGTCCGGACCAGTTCGTGTCGTTCCAGTCAATCTCCGAGGGAAGCCACAGGACCGTCGTCTGAACTGAACGGACGTGCTGCCGCGTCTCAAATGTCGCGAGGCGATAGTCGTGAATTGCGTGGTAGTCGCGGTCGAATCGCTCATCGCCGCTGTGCCAGCCAAGCGTCGCGTTGGTCGAGGAAAGCGGGTCGCTGTCACTGAGGACGATCGCGGCCTTCGCGTGCCGTGTGTATTGCTGAAGCGCGGGCGTGTCAGCCCATGAATAGACCTCGACCCAGGAAAGTTCGTCATCTTCCTGATACCAGCCAAAGGATTGCCAATCATTGTTTGCCGCGTTCCATTCGAACGAGGAATCCGTCCAGAGGGTCTGGAACCTGCGGGAAATGTTCGTCTCATCCGCGTGCTCGCGGACGTTGGACTGGAAGCTGACGAGCGGGATGAATTCGTCAAGCCGGTTGAGATCCAGCTCAAACGTGTCGTTGTAGGGGATGATCCGCTTGTGCTCGCGATCCAGAGAACCGACGAGCGCAGGTTGAACGATGAGGGCGTTGACCTCCGTCTGCGTGAAGCGCTCTGAGACGCTGGAGAATTCAGAGCCGAGCAGGAAGTTGAGATCACCGAAGGCTCCAGCCTCCGACAGCTCGACCTCTGAGATCGTCTCCTCGAAGAATTGCTCGAGCTGGTTGAAGTTTGTCCAGCTGTAGGTCGACAGCCAGGACTCGTCCGGAGGACCGCCGAGGTCGAACCACGATTCCGACTGCCAGTCGAGCTGATTGGCCCAGGTAAGTGTCGCGAACTCCCACTGACCGGACTGCACCTGCGCCTGCACGAAGCCGGTCGTGTGCTCCCGAAGGGTGCCCATCTGATTGACGAGCGGCAGGAACTCCGAGAGGCGATGCAGATCGAGGGGGAACTTGTCCTCGTAGGGGATGATCCGCTTGTGCTCGCGATCGAGCGAGGAGAGCAGGTTCGGCTGGAAGGAAAGGGTCGCGACGGTCGTCTGCGTGAACCGCTCCTCGACGACGTTGTAGAAGGAGCCGAGCCTGTAGTTGAGGTCGCCGAAGACGTTGTTGCCTTCGGACAGGTCCAGCTCCGCCTCGGTCTCCTCGTGGACCCTTTCGAACTGCGGGTAGGTGTTCCAGCTGTAGGTCGACAGCCAGTCTTCGGACTCGTTGATGACGTCGAACCAGCCGGGCTCGGACTGCCAGTCGCCAGCGGAGGCCCAGGTCTCGATCGCCGTCTGCCACTGGCTGGACTGGACGAAGGTCCTGTCGCTTGAGGTGGTGTGGTCGCGGGTGTTGCTGTACTGCTGGACCAGGGCCTTGCGCTCGGAGAGCAGCGTCTGATCGAGCCGGAAGATGTCGTCGTAAGCGAAGACCTTCCGCGTCTCGCCGTGCCGGACCATCTCGGCGTTGTCGCCGAGGTTGTGAGTCGAGGCCGAGTGGTCTGCCTCGGCGTCGGTGTTCCGCTCGAGGCGTTCGAGAATCTCCTGATATTCCAGGCGGGAGACGTGCTCGGAGAGGACTCCGACGCCTGTCTCTGAATCGGCCTCGCTGAGGACGAGCGGGCCGTCTCCGACCTCCACGACGTCCGTCGCTGGGAGGCAGGCGTTTGTGTCCCCGAGCTTCGCGTCCTGGTCGGAGAGATACATCCCCGCTTTGCAGAACTTGAGCGCCGGGGTGATCGCGTTGATCTTGTTGGCCCAGTCGAACGTCGCATCCCATCCGACCATCGCCCAGTCGGTCGCCCGCTGCCAGATCGGGCCCCACTCCATGAAGTGCATCCGGCTGATGCAGGCCTTGGCAACGTCCATGTGGAACGTCCGCCAGACCAGCTCGGACAGCTGGTTGAAGTCGAGGATCAGGCGGTCCTCATAGAAGCCCAGATCCGTCCGCTTGCGGTGCAGCGACGTGCCTGCCGTAAACGTCTCGGTGAAGGAATGGGTCCGCTGCAGCTCGCGCCCGAACGAGAGCTGAGGCCACGGGATCTCCCGGTCCTGCTCCAGGTAGACGCCCGTGTGATCACAGAGCCAGGAGCCTGTGCTCAGTCCGTGGTCGTCGAGCTTGAACCGGCGGAAGTCGTACCCCCCGCCATAGATCCGGAACAGCCGCGAGCGGACCGGGGAGGACAGGCGGCTGACCTGCACCACGTTCTCGGTGAACTGCAGGCCGTTCGGGGCCTGGTCGAGGCCGAGCTGGAAGTCCGCCCATCGGATGCTTCCCCGCTCAGACTCCTCGATCTGCGCGTCGAAGCCGATCCAGCCGAGGGCAGTGCGGACGGCCGCGGGCGTGCCCCTGACGCGCTGCCACTTGACGCCCTCTCGAACCGCCTGGCGCTGGTCCGGGATGTAGGGAAGAAGCTCGCCCAGGCCGTACTCGAGGATGAGCCAGGGGATCACGTCGTCCTGGATGTCCAGGCGCTTGCCCGTCCGGATCTTCGGAGGCCCGGATCCGAGGCGGTTCAGGCTGTCCTGCGACAGCGACAGATCGCGCTCAAGCTCTGAGGCGTTACTCGGCAGAAGCGGCGCTTGGGTCATCGGTCATAACCGGCCAGGTTGATCGAGATGTTCCCCAGGGCGACGGCGGTCTTGTCGTCGATGTCGATGTCGTTGGCCGGGGTCTGCAGTTCGACCCTCTGCACGCCCGCGAGATGCAGGCGGCTGATCAACCAGCTGCGCGAGAGGTTCCATCCGAGGCCGCCTTCGGCGTCGAGCGCCGTCCGGAGCGATTCCTCCAGCCCGTTCAGGACCGCGGAGGAGGTGTCCGGATAGAGGTAGATGTCCGCGATGACATCGGTCTCGACGATGTTGCAGGTGATGGTCGTGACCGAGTCGGTGATGACCCTGACGTCGTCGGCCTGCATCTTCGTGTCGACGACCGACAGCAGCTGGCTGCTGGCTGTGCCCTCGCCTCCTGTTCCGATCGCGGCGAGCCGAACCTTCGGCCGGTAGGTGTCGTCCGTTTCAAGGTTGCCTGTGCCGGGGATGAGTTCCCGTGTGACGCCATAGAGAGCGCCGAGCGTGTCCAGAGCCGCGCCGCTGGCGAGGCGGATCTGCTGTCCCTCCTCGCTGAGGATCGCGACCTGGACCTCTCCGGCGTCAGGGCTGGTGACCAGCGCGTCACGCACCCGGTCGTCGGATGTCAGGGCCTGGTAGCGATACCAGGCGGCCCCACCGGCCGTTGAGGAACCCTTGATCCTTTCGATCACCCGTGACCGCAGGGCCGCGTCGGTCTCTCCCGAGGCCCGGGCCACGTCGTAGAAGTCCGCCAGGTTGTCCAGGTCCGTGCCTTCCGCAAGGCCGAGCAGCGTCGCCTTGAACGCGTCGTTGACGCGCTGGCGGAGCAGCACTTCGCGATAGGCGGCGACCTCAAGGAGCTTGATCGCGGGGTCCGAGTACAGCAGCGCGTCGAAGCCGGGGTGGCGTGTCTTAAATTCCGCGATCAGCTGAGCGAAGATTGCGTCGTAGGACAGCTCCTCGAGGATCGCGGGCTCTGGAAGATTGAGTCCGGTAACAGTCACAGAAGCCCTCCAATTCTCAGGTCTGTCAGAGTCACCTCCTGACCGTCAGGAAGGTAAGTGAAGGTCAGATCCATTACGACCTGTCCTGCGTAGATCTCCGTCAGATGCACCCGTTCACATCGTAGGCGGGGCTCCCACTTCGCCAAAGCGTCTACGGTCTCGGCCCTAATCGCCGCCAGCGTCGACTTGTTCGTCGGAGCGTCTACGAGATCAAGAATGTTTGACCCGTAGTCGCGACGCATGACGCGGGTCCCTTTCCTTGTCGTGAGGATGTCTGCAACGGACTGGCGCAGGTGGTCGACGCCTGAGAGCGTCTTGCCACTGGACCTGTTCATCCCTTGCATGGCATCGCCTCCCCTCTATTGATTCTAGTTCTGACAGTTGACGGAGATATTGCAATCGTCGCCCGCTTGTGCACCGTTTCCGTTCCTCTGCATTTGTGTTCCGAGTCCCAGCAGCGTCTCGATGTCGATGTTTCCGGCGTTCACTTGCTCGGAGATCATGTCCCCGGGTTGAATGCCACCCCTGAGAATCGCGTCCCAGTTCTCAACTAGATCGTCGCGCTGCCAGATGTTCTCGGCCAGCTCCGCGTCAGTGATGCTGGTGAACGCCCCGCGGATGCCGTCCATCATGCTTCCGCTCGTCGCCGTCGCGATGTCCACTGTTGAGACCGCGCCTGTCGAGTCCTGCACGCTCGCGCCCTGGGTTCCGCTGAGGTTGCCGATGAGGCCGCTGACGGTCCCTGCGAGCGAGGCCTGGTCCGTGGTCAAGAGTCCCGTGTTCTGCGCGACGCCGACCAGCTGGTTGATGTTGATCGAGCCGTCGTTGATCCAGCTCTGAACCGCCTCGAAGCCGTTGAAGGCGTTGTTGACGATAGTCCCTGCGGCCGCCGGAACCTCGAGGCCGAAGTCGCTGGCGATGTCCAGGGCGAAGCCAGCCATGCCCCATGGGTCCGTTGGGATGCCCTGCCCTGTTGGTATCGCCGCCGCGAAGCCCAGGACGTTCGACAGCTCTGGGAGCATGTTCGAGACTCCCAGCGCATCGAAACCGGCCCCGAGAATGTCGATCGGGATCGAGTCCACCAGACCGCCGACGTCGAGGATGCTGCCGAGTTCCGCCAGAGGAGCGAACTCACCGACGAGGTCGCCGAAGAAGCCGCCGAAGTCGCCGAAGGCCCCGAGCGCTTCGGAGAACGTCCCGAGGCCGAAGGTGCTGATTAGGCTCGCCGCGATTCCGAAGACGCCGCCGCCTTCGTTCAGCTCGATCGGATCGCCCCGGAGCTTGAGGACGTCGGTTCCTGACAGGTCCGACTTCATCCCCATGATCTGGTCGCTGCACATCAGCTTCCCAGTGACGTGGACCGTTCCGTCTAGCCGGATGAAGGGAGACTTGACGATGACCTGCCCGCAGGCGTGCGCGAGGATCGAGCCCGGCGTCTCTACCCGGACCGCCAGCGCTTCGTGGTCGTACTCGATCAGGGTGCCGTCTGAGAACAGCTTCCGGTAGACGGTCCCCCGGGGGTCGCCCAGGTCTCCGAACTCATAGCCCTCGGCCCTGTCTCCGAACGGGGCATCCTCAGGACGCATGAAGTTGACGGGCAGCACCTGACCGACGGCCAGCTCTCCGCCCGGGCAAAGCACGTAGACGGTGTCGCCTACCTGTGGCGGCTGCCAGCTCGACAGACCGGCGCGGCACGCGGACGAGGCTGGCTGCACCATGGGCAACCAGCCTGAGAGGAATGAGCCCTCCTGCCCTTCCGTACCGCCGAAGACGACGCGGACCCGGATCGCCTGCAGATCGACCTCGGCGACGACAGCCGTCCTGAGGGCGTTCTCGATGTTCCGTCCGTGTTCCGTTCCTTCGTAGTCCCCGACGCCGCCTGTCAGGCGGTTACTTCGCGGAACCTGAAAGCTCACGCTTCGCCAGCTCGAAGAAGTGACGGCAGACCAGAGGGACGTCGGTCGGATTCTCCAGATGAGTTGTCCCGGCCGCGTAGAACTTGGCAGCGAGATGCAGGACGCCCTGCTTATACAGGTGATGAGTCTCCGCGCCGGGCTTGCCGATGTATTCGTCGGCCTTCAGGCATGCGGCGTTGAGATACCTCTGCAGATCATCAGCCTTGGCTTGGCCTTCCTTCAGCTGCAGAAAACGAGACAGTTCAGTTCCGTTTAACGCGGGCTTAGGCGCGGGCTTCTTGGGAGGACAGGCGGGTGCCTCGTCCTGTTTCACTTCGGCCTCGGCCTTCTTAGTGCGACGGGTTGCCATCAGAGATCGACCTCCATTGTTGTGAATTCTACGGAGTCCTCAGGAATGTGAGATCTGAGGATGATTTTGTTGATTGTCGGAGACGGACAGGAGTCCGGGAAGTCCCGATCCCACATGCCGAAGTCGACGCCGAGCTTGTCTGTGATGTATGTGCATTCGTAGGTGATTCGAATGGCACCGAGAGGGATTTCACCCTCTCTGTCGACATCAAGCTCGGTGGCCGTCATCAAGAGTCGAGACGACTCAGCGTGCGCAATGTTCAGGCCGTCAAGTGCGCCTTCAATACCGTAGGCCATGTCGTCCAGGTCGTCTTCGACATCGTCGAGAGCCTCGAAGATTCCCTCCACGTTCAACGTCAGCTGACGCCTGAAGCTGCCGTCCCAATCCGACTTGTGCGTCGGTTCCGCCGTCTCCTCCTTCGCGGAGATCAGGATCAGCGGAAGCTCATCGGGAGTAATCTCGATTGAGCGGGATTTGTAGACACGATCCTCCGCCTTTGTCCAATACTCCTTGCGAAGAATTGGGGCGAGGTAGCCTTCGTCGCCCTCCGTCAGCGTGTAGTCGTAGTCGCTTGGATATGTCTGATCATCGACTGTCCTGATGTGCGTTGCGAGCCGGTCACGTATCGCCTCCCGGATCAGTCCTCGCGGGTGCGTGTGGCCCATTAGCTCACCTTCTGCAGCATCAATGTGAACAATGTGTGGCCGTCAGGCTGCGCGTCTCTGACTCTGTAGACGTGCCCGCGGACGGTTACGCGGTCATTTGTTTTCGGGGTGATGGGAAGGTCCCGAGCGTTCACGCCGAGGATCGGCTGCTGTGAACTCACGGGACCCCCAGTCTCCGGATCGAGCGCGATGTGCGCCGTCTGGAACATGCCTTTGATCTGCCAGGACTGATCGGCGCGGGTGTACGTGATGGCTTCACCCATCATGTTGATTCCGGCCTTCAGAGCCCTGTTGGCGAGATCGTTCAGCATCTATCAGGCGACCTTGTGGCCGATGATCTTCAGGTCAACGTTGTTGCCGTCGACCTTCACCACGTAGCCAACCGCAGGGTTGGAGGAGGTGGCGTCCAGCTTTTTGGTGCTGGAGTCGTAGTAGGCGATGTCGCCTTGGGCGAGAGAAGCGGCTGCTTCTTTCTCGAACTGGAACACACCGCGACAGGCGATGGATCCGGTCTTGCCGGACTCGATGTCAGCAACCGCAACACCGACGATGTTGCCCTCGATCACCAGCGCACCGCTGCTGTAAGCAGCGGAGGCCAGCACGTCGAGGTTGTTGCCCTTTTGAACGTAGTTCTTCATGGGTTAGTCCTCAGATTGGGGGCGTCTATCAAACGCCGGTTGAGCGGTAGAAGCCACGGTGATTCAGCAGCGTGGTGCCGAAGTCGAGGCGAGCGTAGATGGTCACGCCATCAGGATCGCGGCCTTCCAGGGTGTCGATCTGAGGGCCAGCTTCTCCTTCAAGAGAGCCGACGGCGATCATGTCCACCTGATTGGGATTGGCGGTCACGTAGAACTTCTGTTCGGAGTCGTCATCGAGGCGAGGCTCGACGATCAGGCCCATGCTGTTGCTGAAGATGTTGACATCAGCGGTTGCGTTCGGGGTGACGCCGGTCAGGAATTTCTGAGCGGTTGTCTCCAGAGCGGCCGGAACGATCATGAAGCTGGGAGTCAGGTTGACTCGGTTGCCAGCGATGTCGGTCTGGGTGCGCAGGGCCTTGCGGGCTGCGGAGATGGATGCCTCAGCAATGGCACCTGAGCCGGTGTTGCTGTGGTCGGCATGGAACAACGCTTTGCTGTCGTAGGACATGGCGGCGTTGCCGGTGATCAGAGCCCACACTTGGTTGCTCTCGAAGATCGACATGCCGCGGCCGATCATTCCTGGGATCCGGGACAGAGCGTCCAGGTCGTCGTTGATCAGCAGCTGGCGGGTGATGGCGATCTTCTTGCCGTAGGTGTAGATCTTCCAGCTGGACTGCTGCTCCTGCACAGTCGCGGCCTTGTATTCGCCGCCCTCGAGGAGAGGTTCGGGAATGATCTGTCCTGCGATCTCCAGCTCATATGCGGCCTTGAAGTCCGGCATGGAGCGGCGACGGACCAGAGGTTGGAAGGTCTGCTGCTCTTCGGCGTAGGCGCTGAGAAGGTTCTTGCGGGCGATGTTGGACAGCAGCAGGGGGAAGTCGCTGGTGCTGTGCATCGCACGGCCAGCCAGCTGGCTGCGGCCCATGCCGGTGGTGTTGACGCCGGAGCGCTGAAGGCACTCCTTGCCCATCTCGAGGAGGGAGTGGCTCACGTATTCGCGGGCGCTGTCGTCCCACTCGCGAAGGCCAGTGCGGGCTTCAAGTGCGGCTTCCATGCAGGCGGACCGCTTCTCGGTCTCGTCCTTGGTCACCTGCACGTGAGTGCGGGTAGGTGCTTCGGCTTCGCGCTCGAGCATCTTGTCGATGATCAAGGCGCGGGCCTGATCGACGGTCGTGCCGTCGGCTTCCATTTGTTCAGACAGGCTCTCATCGAGACCGGCGGCGCGGACGGACTTGCGGATCTCCGCAACCCGGCGACGCTCAGCAGCGATGGCAGCCTGGAACTCATCGGCGGAGATGCTGCGCTTCTCCTCAACCACCTCAGCGGTCTCGGGTGCAACAGTCTCCATGTCGCGGATTTCGTCCATGGGGCTGTCCTTTTCAGGTTCTAGGTGTTGAGGCTCTGAGGAACGCGTGGTCGCGTCCTTGTCAGCCGGAATGGGAACAAGACTTAGTTCGAACGGTTCCCAATCAGTCGCACGTTGGACGATGTTTCCATCCTCCTCCGTCCGCTCAGTCTTCCAAATTCTGTAGCCGACTGAGATGTTGCGCAGCAGACCATCGGACACATCCTGGAAGATGTCGTTGACCGCTTCGCGTTTAGAGAACCGAACTGTTGCTCGGCCCTCGTTTTTCTCCTCGTCGATCCACGCACGTTCGACGACTCCGATGACATCGGAGAGGTCAGCTGCACTGTGGCTGTTGAGAAGAGGGGCGCCCAGATTCAGACGATCCATGCGGATGTCTGCGGGCTTCATCGACAGCTCTTCGTAGTAAGGGCCATCAATGCCGGATCTTGCCACCCGTGCGCCTGTGGTCCAAACGACGTCGATCGTTCGTTCGTCGTTGTCCACTGTCTCCGGAACGAAGACAGCGCGGGTCGTTAAGTTCGTTTCGCTCATTGCTACACGCCCGGCTCCTTAATAATAGGCACGCTCTTAATGACCCTAGTCGTCAGGATCTGCGGGCGCTTCTTGCTGTTGGTGGACCTGTCCGGTGCTTGACACCTTGCGAGGATCGCTGTCGAGAATGATTCCGGCCGCGTCAAGACGTTCGTTGTCGGCCTGGATCTCGGTGATCACTTCAAACGGGTCGTAGCCGAACTCACGCTGCGCCTCGCTCAGGCTCATGAAGCCTGATCTGACCGCATCCTTGGTCGCTGAGATCTCCTTCGCCGGGTCGATCAATTCGCGACGCGGAGGTGTCCAGTGCGCCACCAATCCATCAGTGCGCTGACCGTTGACTGTTCCGGCGTTGATGAACCAATTCCAGATCGGATTGAGCATCCCCGGAATCAACATGTTCCAGCGCCATTGCTCGATGTTCCGATGGAACTCCAGCCAGCCCATGCGCCCGGAGCTGAACGAGGTCTCGTTGAGGTCCCCTGTCAGCGACTCGTAGGGGATGCCGAAGCCGGAGGCGACCTGCAGCAGGTACTGCCGGGTCACGCGATCGAACTCGCCGACGGACGGCGGGTTGGCGAACCGGATGTCCTTCCCTGGTGGGAGCAGCCCCATTGCTCCGGGTTCGAGCCGGTCGAAGATCTCGCCATCGAGTCCTGCGTCCGCCGCCTCGGTGTCGACGACGAATCCGGCGAAGCAGGCCGAGATCTTCTGCTTGAGGATCTGCGCGCTGCTGTAGTCGTCCAGGTCCCGGAGGGTCAGCATCACAGGAGCTGCCCAGGGGATCCCGCGACTCGCGTGGGGGCGGTCCTGCCGGAAGCAGTGGATGATCTCCTCGGCGGGCACGCGGGCGCTGGCGAAGTTGGTGGCCCGCAGATGGCTCTCGCCCGGATGCTCGGGGAACAGGTAGTAAGCGACGCGCTTGCCTCTCGCGTCGTACTCGATGCCCTGGCGGATCAGGTTCCCGGTGTCCATTGAGGCGTCGCGGGAAGTGTCGATGAAGTCCGGCTCCATCACCTGCAGCTGCAGAGGTATCCGCTGCCCGGGGCTGGTCCGACGACGGATCAGCACCTCGCCCGATTCCACGATCGTGCGCAGCGCCAGCGACTGGATCCCGTAGAAGTCATGGCGGCCCTCGAAGTCGCAGGCCTGCGGATCCATTGCCCAGGACAGCCAAAGGTCCGTCGCCTGCTGTGAACGACGACGGCTGCGGGACGCCTGGGCCTGGGCGACGATGCCGGTCCCGATCACGTTGCTGACGATCACCTGCACCGCCTTCGCGGCGAAGGGGTTGTTGCGGACTAGGTCGCGGCTCCTGTCGCGAAGCAGCTTCAGATGCGGGGCCGAGGCTCCGTCGGCGCTGGTGCTCGCCGTCAGCCAGTTCTCAGCCCTGCGGCCTCTGCTCGCCCCCTCGTACTTTCGGAGCGCCTCCATCTGTATCCGGGCCCGCTCGCGACGGAGCGCCGCCTGCGGATTCAGCGAGGCGATGAACTTGTCGAACGGGTTCATGTGTCCCTCTTGAAGCTGACGTACTTGCGCGAAACGGTGCCTTGACCAATGCGTCGCCTGATCAATTCTCGAGCCTTCAACAACTCGTTCATGTCGCGATACCAAACCTCTTTGTCGTCGTACTTGACGCGCAAGTAACCACCGGCGATCGCCTCTTCAATCGCATCGAGGCCAGCCTGTGAAAACATTGACATTGAACGCTCCTCCCTCGTTCATGCTAAGTGCTCAAAGAAAGCTCGATCGCCTGCGTTTAACACGCTTTTCAGTCTGTTTGCTGTCTTTTTGCATGTTTTGAGCGGACATTCCAGCCGATTCCGCTTCCATCATCCAGCGCTTCTCGTCCCATCTCGATGCGCCGAGAGCCTCGGCCGCGGCCCTCGCGTAGACCCTGCAGTCGAGAGCTTCATTCCTCTCACGCTGTTTTTCCCACTGGAACTTCTGATAGCCCCGGACGATCCGGGAGACCAGCGACTCCGCTGTGAGCTGCTTGAAGAACTCCTCTGAGTACATCGGGAAGTGGCACCATCCGAACGGATAGCCGTCCTCAAGATTCGTGGGGACCTTCCGGCGGAGCCAGCCATACAGCTCGCTCTTCGCGACTGAGGTCCCGACGCCCCACACTTTGATCCCTGAGCGGATCTTCTTCCCTCGCACCGTCATGTCGACCGGGCTCGGCTGGCCGAGGATCGTGGACAGGTTCTCCCGGCCCTTGATCGCCATCGTCTTGTATGCGGACTGGCTGCGGGTCCACCTGTAGACGTCCTGGGTGCGGTAGCCGGTGTCGATCGCGAGCATCCTGATCGGCATCCTCAGTCCGCTCGGTGTCTCGTAGGTGTTGCGCGAGAGCTTCGTCAGTTCCTCCCACACCCTGTCCTCGGTCGTGTCGCCGCTGATGACCACGTAGTCCAGGGACCAGGACTCGAGGTTCCTGCCCCATGCGACCAGTTCGCACTCAAAGCGGTTTTTCTGCACGTCAACCCCGGCTGTGATGAAGACGGCTCCCTCGGGCACCTTGCCGAGCGGATAGTCCTCGCGCCGGTTGTGCAGCAGTTCCCAGTCCGGGGCCTCGCCCGTGTCCGCGTAGCTGAGCCCGAGGCAGGTGTTTTGGAACACCTTCATCGCCTCGTCGCTCTTCTCGGCCGCGATGTATTGCTTGGCCATGTCGGCCCAGCTGTACCAGCCGAGCGGCGCGTACAGGGTCGAGATGTGGAACCCCTCCCACTCTCCTTCGTCCGCGTTCTGCGGCTCCCAGACCCCGGCCTCGAGAATCTTGTTCTTGTGGTGCTCCTCGAACTCCTCCCCGCAGTGCTCGCACTTGTAGCGGGCCAGCTCGGGCTCGCCGTCGGGCCACACGACCTGCTGCCATATCAGCTGCTGACGCTCGCCGCAGTGCGGACACGGGACCTTGAAGACGTTCATCGTCGAGCGCAGGTACTCCCGCTCGATCCGACTTCGCCCGGCGATGGTCGGCGTGGAGCTGTAGAAGATCTTGCGGCGGCTGAACGTCCTCGTCCTGGCCTCCGCCAGCATGCAGGGATCACCCTCCCCATCGACGTCGCCTGGGAACGCGTCGCACTCGTCGAGGTGCAGGAACCTGACCGGCATGGAGCGGAGCCCGCTCGCGCTGTTGGCCCCTGCCATCACCAGGATCCCCCCGTTGCTGAACTCTTTCGCCAGCAGGCTGTTGCCGCTGTCCCTGCTCCTGGCCTCCCGGATCACCGCGCGCAGCGCCGGGCTCTCCTCGATCAGGGGCTGGATCCGCGTCTTGCTGTTCCGCTTCGCCATCTCGACCGTCGGCTGCACCATCAGCATCGGGCCGGGGCTTGAGGTCGCGACGTAGCCGAAGAAGTTGTTGCCGCATTCCGTCTTGCCGACCTGGCTGGACGCCATGAAGACGACCTTCTCCGTCGCCCTCGTCACCGACAGCTCGTCCATGATCCGTTTCAGGTACGGCGTGCGACGGGTCTGCCACCTCCCTGGTTCCGCTGACGCCCTCTGGCTCAGGTAGCGGTGCTCGTCAGCCCACTCGGAGACGGTCAGAAGTGGGTCAGGTCTGATCGCCTCGGCGGCCGCGTTGCTTACCAGTGACCAGCTATCTGCCAGCGCCATTCGCTAATTCCTCCAGAGCTTGATTGATCTCCCGCTGCATGATCATCAACATCTCGTGGCGTTTGCCGGGTTCCACGTCGCCAACGACCGCAGCGAGTTCGTTGACGATCCGAACGGGGATGTTTTGCACGGCATCGCGGAACATTCGCACGACTTTGAACGTGCTGGTCTTCACCTCGTCGGCGCGGACTAGCTGTCCCGACTTCTCCCTGAACTCAAGCTCCAGGAGCTTGGCCTTGAATCCTTCGCCGTAGGCTCTCGCCTTGCTGTACGACAAGGCCTGCTCCGGAGCGGCGGGCTCCGCCCGTCCCTGAGCAGCGGCCTTGCCGGAGTTGATCTGCTCTGCAGATCTCCTCAGTGATGGGTTCGTGTTCTTGTCGAAGGCCTGATCCGCGAGGTCCTTGTCGATCACATAGCTGTTCCCCTTCTTGTAGGCCGCTCTGCCGAGACGGCCTTCCCGGATCGCTTTCCTCACCGCCTGGACCGAGATCCCCCTGTGCGCCGCGTAGTCCTTGACCGTCACCATCAGCTCAGCTCAGCGCGTCCGGCCTGTAGCTGAGGCGGTAGCCCTTCTCGGGGCAGACCTCAAGGCAGATCGCGATTGCCTCCGGGCAGTCGAAGGCGGGGGTGAGAAACACTTCGGTCACGGCGTCGTCGACGTATTCCAGCAGCACCGAGAGATTCGAGAGCTGCTCGCGCTCGCGCACCTCGAAGATGACCTCATCCGCATCGACCAGCACCCCAGGGGCCACCCTCACGCAGTTGGGCCGCACGCTCAGGAAGCAGCGTGCGTCAACTGCGATCGGGATGGTCCCGCTCGTCTTGACGATGACCGTGTAGCCCGCGTCGCTGAGCTTGTCCGTCAGGTCCAGCAGGTCGTAGTAGGCCGGGTCTCCTCCGCAGACCGTCACGACGTATGGCTCTGGCTGCAGTTCCTTGACGATCCTCAGCAGCTGGTCCTCGTTGAGCATCGCCCAGCTAGGGAGTTCCTCGTCGTCCTTGCCGAGCATCTGGTCGACGGTGACCTCCTGCGCGTAGTTGTCGCAGGCCGCTGGTGTCTCGCAGTTCGGGCAGGCGCTCGCGCATCCTTGAAGACGGATGAACATGGAATGGACTCCCATGTGCTGCCCTTCCCAGATGTAGTCGAAATAGATCTGATTGACGGGCAGGTCAGTCATGGAATCCCCGGATGAATGGTTCTGTGGTGCAGGGCCCGAAGGCGTCCTCCCATGGCATGTAGATCTTCGCCGTCGACTCGACGGTGATGACGCTGTTGTAGTTCTTGTTAAGGGATTGATCAATCCAGAGCCAGACCTGCGCGGATTGCGGCAGGTATCTGTCATGAAGCTCCTCGTCGACGGCGACCCCTTCGACGAGCAACATCTTGTAGGCCGGTGCATCAAGCACAGGCACCTGCAGCCTGTAGGCGACTGCCACAGCGAGAAACTTTCCGACCGCGCTCTCGCCATACACGCCGCGACAGTTTCGATCGCAACGGGCGGTGATTACATCGACCGCCGTCTCAAATCCTGACCAGGTGAGTTGAAGATTCGCCATCTCATCTCAGCCATTGCTCTCGTATCGCCAACGCTACTCGTTGTGTCATGAACGGCGGAACCGACATCCCGCAGACGTAGTTCGGGTCCTTGCCCTTGAAGTCGTAGTCGTCGGGAAAGCTCTGGACCCGGATCGTCTCCGAGGGGCTCAGGTGACGGGGTTCGTCGGGGTGACAGGGAGGGGATCCGGAGACGACGGTCGGGGCCGGACGCTCCCAGCTCAACCGCTGCCACGTGAACCAGCTGCCCTCGGCCGCCTTGGCGAAGTCGTCGCCGCGCTGGGTGTTCTTCCAATACTTGTGCGCCTTGGGTCCCAGAGGCTTGGCCCCCTTGGGGCTAGTCCCCTCCAGGGCCTCCCGGAGCGTGACCAGGGGCTCGTCGTACTCGAGGCGGATCTTGGGCAGATCCAGATCCTCGCGGCTCGCCACGAAGAAGGTCCGGGGCCTCGCCTGCGGCACGCCCATCTTCGCGCCGTTAAGCAGGAACAGCTGCGGGCGATAGCCCGCCCCCCTGAACGCGGCGAAGATCTCCTTCACGTAGCCCCGGGCCTTGCCGGTGAGCAGGCCCTTCACGTTCTCCGCCACGACGACCTTCGGCTGCAGCCGCTCGGCCACCTCGATGAAATGCATGAACAGGTCATCCAGGCGCTGCTTCTTCTGGCCCTCCCGGAACTTGTGCTCCTTCCCCCACTTCTTCTCCCGGGCTCCGGCGGTGCTGAAGACGGAACAAGGGGGAGACCCATCCAGAAGGGTCAGATTCTTGAGGGCGTCCGGGATCGTCTCGAGGTCGAGCTGGTTGAACTCCTGAACCCCCATCAGGTAGCTGTGCTCCGGGCGATGGTTCGCCCGATACATCTGCATCATCTCCGGGTCGATCTCGACGCCTCCCAGCACGTCGAAGCCCGCGAGCTTGTAGCCCATCGTCGAGCCGCCTCCGCAGTGGAAGCAGCTGAAGGCCGTCAGGTCCGAGGGCTCCCGGCCCTTCAGTTCGGCCAGGTTCCAGGGGCCCCGCTTCGGACTTAGTCCACTTGGTCGACTTAGTTCCCTCATTGAACTCGAAGCCGCAACGAGGGCACTTGTGTTCGAACTCGTCGAACTCGTCCTCTCCGTACTCCTCCGCGCCCTCGACCGGCTGCATCGGCTTGTCGATCTCCTCCGGGTCGAGGAGGTGGTCCATCATCTCGTCGTCGAAGCCGAGGAGATCCAGGTTGAAGTCGGCCAGGGACAGACTCGCGACCTCCTGGGCCAGGAGGCTCTCGTCCCAACCGGCGTTGATCGCGATCTGGTTGTCCGCGATCACGTAGGCCTTCTTCTGCTTCGGAGTCAGGTGGTCGAGGACGACGACCGGGACCTCCTTCATCCCCAGCTCCTTCGCGGCGGCCCACCGGCCGTGGCCCGCGATGATTCCGGCCTCGCTGTCCACGAGGATCGGGCTGACGAATCCGAACTCCGCGATCGACGCGGCGATCTGCTTCGTCTGCTCCTCCGAGTGCGTCCGGGGGTTCCGGTCGTATGGGGTCAGATCGCCGATCTTCCAGACCTCGATCCGCCGAGCCATCGCCGGGTTGAGCTGAACCGCCATGGAGAAGTTCCGAGAGGGTGCGCTGCATGCAGCAGTTGGGTTGAACGATACAAGCGTTTTGGTTTCCCTCCAGCAACCGCCCCGTCTTGCGCAACTTTTGAATCAGCTCCGGCCACCACAGGGGTTCAGGGCGTCGGTCGGCCGCCGAGATCCCTTGCAGCGCAGGGAAAGGAAACCCCCCAAAATGGCAGACACTGGTCAAAAACTGCGGTCAGGGGCCGC
>MDSZ01159909.1_pt1 | contig 49295 bp, 48 predicted proteins | sample 811201 | NCBI WGS metagenome assembly MDSZ01 (sample SAMN05326647, study PRJNA326480) | marine metagenome | isolation source: seawater | place: Indian Ocean: North | collected 2010 | reverse complement strand
TCCACAGCAACTGTCGCAGCAGCTGTCGCAGCAGTCAGCAGCACCGCAAGCTGGCTCACAACCGCAAGCTGGCTCACAACCGCAAGCTGGCTCACAACCGCAAGCTGGCTCACAGCATCCATCTCCTACACCACAACCTGGCTCACAGGCTGCGCTGCAATCAGGCTCACAACAAGAATCACAACAAGAATCACAACAGCCGTTATGATGGCCAAGCATCTTATTAAGAAGCTCAAACCCATAAGACTGGCTACAAACGGTTACACCGAGAACGAGTGCACCGAGGAACATCATTCGCTTCATCGAGCCAATTCTCCTATTGGTTGCAGATCACGCGAGAATCGTTCGTCGTATGTTTTGTGACGCGTTTCATCCCGAGGTTTTGATCCACGAACTGTTCACGGCAGGCCTGTCGAGCCAATCCGTGACTCGAACGATTGCAGGTTACTGCCGCCCCCTGGTTGCCCGACGGACACAGTGATGCCCCGGGGGATATGTGGGCTATCGGCGAACTAGTGAAACCGGCTTGAGTACGTTCACATCATTTTTTGTTAAGTGGATTGTGGTAACGGGTAGGAAAAAAATGTCACATATAACGTGGTTAGAAACATTGCGGTTGGAGGTGTCATGACCGTTACATCTTCATGCGATATGTCGTTACATTCGGTAAATTTTTTCATGCAATGGATCTCGGCGTTAAACTTTACGGATTGTGCGGTTAGCAACGCGATCCTTGACATAATTCATATGATCGGTACATTCCCACAACTAGTTCTGGTGGCCGATTGCAAAGTATCTTGCTTTGTTCGGTAACAGGGAACTCCGGTGTGAATCCGGGACGGCCCCGCCACTGTGTTCGGGTGCTTTTGAGTTGTCCATAGGGCGATTTTGAAAGCAGATCAGTTGTAAAAAGACCATTGGTAGCCCTTCGTGATGTATGTCACTCGTTTGGGCCACTGAGAAGGTGCAACTGGTTATTCCCGCAAGTCAGAAAACCTGCCAGCACTTAAGAGGAGCACACAATGCTGCGAGGGCGGCCTTGTGGGCACGGCTTGTATGTTCAAGTCGTTGTTACGTTAGTCGCATGTCGATTCTAATTTGAATCTCCTATGCAAGGCCTATTTTTGTTCTGTTTCAAAAGGAACAGAGCATGAGTGGCATCATTGTGGAAAGGTGCACATGAAATTACCAACCCCCACTGCAGTACTCAAAAGAAGGTCTCGTTTTCATCCACAAAAACAAGCATTTACACTTGTTGAACTCCTTGTTGTGATTGCAATCATTGGAGTCTTGATCGGCCTTTTGCTGCCCGCTGTTCAGCAGGCCAGAGAGGCAGCGCGTCGTATCAATTGCTCCAGCAATCTACGACAGTTGGGCATCGCAATGCACAGTTACATGTCTGCAAATAATGATAAGTTTCCCTGCCAGCGCATTGATGATGATGTTCGCTATCAAAATACGGTAGGAGGAAGTTGGAGTCCAGCTGGTAAGGCACTTTTTTGGTTTGGTGAAGTTGACTACTCGGTTGATTCAAATGGCATTCTAGATTCTTCGGCAGGACCCCTTCAACCATTTTTTGAATCCAATGAGTCAGTTCTGCAGTGCCCAAACTTTTCAGAGGGCATGCTCGAGCAAGTTAAGTTTGGTGATCGTATTGCGACTGCATTTGGATATAACACCCAACTCGGTCCCGGATCAGGGTATGAATACGACAGCAGTTATAATATTTCAGACCATTATCAAGACCGTGCGTACCGTATTAGGGATGTTCCTGAAACATCCCGAACAGTCGCCTTTGCAGAGACAGCGATGGTTTATTTTTCTCCACCGTTCGGTCTAAGAGAGCAACTTGGTGGATTCAGTAAACCCTCTGAAAATGATCCGGTTGCGCACTTTCGTCATGGCGGTCAATTTGCAAATGTCGTCTTCGTGGATGGCCATGTGGAAGGATTTGCGAGGAAGTTTCGAAGAGGACCTTGGACCAGTGATGGTCAAGCTGCACAAATGGAATTCCATGATATTGGTGTGATTTGCAGTGGTGATCCCACGGTTGACGCAGAAGTAGATGAATTATTTGAAAGAAATTAGGTTGTCTTTGTTTAGTAAGGAAACTCATTGTGAACGATAAGCGTGTATGGATTTTCCTCGGGTCACTGGTCATTCTTGGAATGTTTGTCTTCCTGCCTGGCTTTTTGAGGAAGCCACCAGCATTTGCTGACGAAAAAGTGCCGATCATTCATTATGTTTGTCGGGAAAGTGGCGAAGTCTTTGAACGTCCTCTCGACGGTGAACTTTGTGCTCATCCTAAAACAGGCCAGATGACTCTTGTGCCAGCGATTTACGATGCTCGTCGTAAATCGTGGCGCCCTAGTCCGCCTCTCGCTGTCATGCGACAAATGGGAAAGTTAAGTACAGCCTCGCAGGAATAATTTCTGCGTTAGTGCAAGTGACATAGGCTCCGTTGACACCAGAGCGACTCTGTCGAAAAATTCTGCTGACTGGTATCGATTTGCCAATTCACAACAGGCATTGTCCAAGCCCGCTTCGTGAACGCTTTTTATGAGCAATTCATCTCACCTTACGCATGCTTCAATTAGCCATAATGCATTAGCGTGGGATCGTTTGGCATCAAAAAAGGCGGCTTTGGCTCGTCCGGCCCGCGATGAGTCGTTTGCTGAACCGCGAGAATGGCTTGGAAACGGTGGCCCTCAGGGACGCATGTGGCTCCCAGAGTCGTTTGTTGGTCATCACGTTTTATGTCTTGCCGCTGCTGGGGGGAAACATGGACCACTTTATGCAGCGGCTGGGGCACATGTGACTGTGTTTGATATTTCGCCAGCTATGTTGGAACTTGATCGTCGTGTGGCTCGTGAACGAAGGATTGATCTCGAGGTCATACAAGGCTCAATGGATAATCTTTCAATGTTAGGCGGAAAGCGTTTTGATGTAGTTATTCATCCCGTGAGTACGTGTTATGTTCCTGACATCAGTCAAGTCTTTCAGGAAGTGGCATATGTCACCAAGCCAGATGGCATCTATATCAGCCAGCATAAATCGCCAACAAGTTTACAATCGTCTTTGGAGCCCGTGACATCAGGTCAGTACGCAGTTTCGTATCCACAAAACCGTACAGACCCTCTTCCGCCAGTCAGGCCTTCCCGGCTTCGTGAAGAAGGTACACACGAATTCATTCACTCGCTTTCTGACATTCTTGGCGGTCTGTGCCAAGCAGGTTTTTTTATCACGGACTTCTGTGAGCCAGACCATACGGATGTGGACGCGTCAATTGGTTCATTTGCACACAGGGCAACATATCTTCCTCCGTACCTCAAAATACTGGCGAGGAGACGCAAGGAAATGAACGACAGCACTGGTATTATGGTGGTAGAGTAGAGGATGGAATTATTTTTTGGAGGATAACGCGTGATTTATCTGAATGTGCTTCTCACGGTAAAAAATACTGATGATGTCTCAAAAGTGAGTGAACTGCTTTCAAATGCAATGAGAAAGAGTCGGGCAGAGCCTGGGTGTAAAAGATTTGACGTATACCATTCCAACGCGGATCCCAAAAAATTCACATTAGTTGAGCATTGGGAGTCTGAAGAGGCACTGAATGACCATCGCCTTGCAGAAGCCTATACCCAAATCTATAAGTCACATGTGATTCCTTTAGTTGATCGGGAGGGGCACCCAGCTACCTTATTGCAATAATCTGACTTTATTTTTGTGGGTAATGAATCCCTATGCTTTTAGTTATCGATAACTACGACTCATTCACTTGGAATCTTGTTCAACAAATAGGAGCAATTCATCCAGAGATTCCCATTGAGGTGCATCGTAATGATGAGATAACGGGTGACGAAATTGCTAAAAAATCACCATCGCACCTTGTGATATCTCCCGGTCCCTGTACACCCAATGAAGCGGGCATTTCGTGTGACGTTGTGCGTCGATTTGCTGGCAGGATGCCGATCCTCGGAGTATGTCTTGGTCACCAGTCCATTGGACAGGTTTTTGGAGGAAGAATTGTGCGTGCGAAGCAACTCATGCACGGTAAGGTCGATCGCATTGCACACTCTGGTAAGGGACTCTTTGCTGGGTTGCCGAACCCCTTTGAAGCTACTCGTTATCATAGTCTTATTATTGAGCCGTCGTCACTGCCAAAAGAATTTGAAGTCGATGCCTGGTCGACGGCTCCGGATGGGAGTAAAGAAATCATGGCAATTCGTCATACAACATTGCCAGTCTACGGTGTGCAATTTCATCCGGAGAGTTTTCTCACGCCTGTAGGCTGTGACTTACTACGGTTTTTCTTGCAAAGTGATGAGCATGATTGAGTTGTCTGAGGCAGTAGACCTTCTGGAGCAGGCCATCAGTCCGCTTCCAGCACGTCGCCAACGTTTGCTGGATGCATGCGGACAGATCCTCTCTGCACCGGTGATAGCAGATGTTGATTCTCCTCCGTGGGATCGGGCAATGATGGATGGATTTGCTTTGCGGAGTGACGATGTGAATGCTGGCACAGGTCAATCAATCGAACTCGATATTATTGTCGACTTGGCTGCGGGTGATGTGACAACGCTGAGTATCAAGCCAGGCTGTTGTGCCAGAATCATGACAGGAGCACCTATTCCAAAAGGAGCAGATGCCGTTATCCCCGTGGAAAATGTTATTGGTGATTCGGCATCCAGACATGCTGGAATGAAAGTCCGGCTGTGTACGGATGGATTTCGTGCTGGGCAACACGTGGGGAAAAAGGGATCGGCATTTCGCTCAGGGCAGGAAGTCCTTGAGGCTGGAGCTAGGTTGCATGCCGCCGGGATTGGATTAGCAGCAGAATCGGGAGCAACGCATGTTGATGCTTCACCAAAAGTCCGCGTGGCCATTCTGTCAACAGGAAGCGAGCTTATAGAACCAGATGCTATGCCTGATTTTGGTCAAACTCGTAACTCAAATGGTCCCATGATGACAGCTGCAGTTGAACTTCTAGGAGCAGAGCCAATTCCCTTGGGAATCTCTTCAGATAAACCAGAGGCAATACGTGCGGCCGTAGCGCAAGGCTTGGCAGCAGATATACTGGTGCTCTCTGGAGGTGTCTCGGCAGGTGACCTTGACCTTGTGCCAGACGTTTTTCGTTTGTGCGGCATCGAGAAGGTGTTTCACAAGGTACGACTGAAGCCAGGGAAGCCGGTCTACTTCGGACTGTATCAACAACATGCTCGGCCTCCGACGCTTGTTTTTGGATTGCCAGGAAATCCTGCCAGCAGCCTTGTCTGTTTTGAAGTATTTGTACGTCCAGCTATTCAAGGACTGTCCGGCAAGCCTCGCAGGGAGTGGCATCTTCCTCGTGGCAAGTCCCGTTTGACAGCACCTGTAAAAGCACCTTCGGGTCGACCCGTTTTCTTGCCATGTGTTATTCATAAAAACACCTGTGAAGTCACGCCGCTGCCATGGACCGGATCAAGTGACCTTGTTGGTTTAGCGACCGGTAATGGATTTATCTCGCTTCCAGCCAATAGTGGTTATCACGAAGCTGGTCAAGAAGTTGAAGTGGTCATGCGAGTAGTCGATTAGCTGACATCATGCTTAATGATGCCAAGAGCAATGAGTTTTGCGAGACACTCATCTCGTTCTCTTGACCGATCAAGGTTGGACCAAGATGTATCCTGCGCTTCAAGAAATGACTCGTATGAAGCTGGCAGTGTTGAGCCTTGGCAAGCTAGCCGCTGAATAACTCCTTGGTCGAGTCGTGTGAGTCGCATTGCCTCCACACGGTAATCAAGAAATGCCTCCCAGCAAAGCGGAAAGAGCTTTGCAACAATTTCATGACCAATGGTTTCAGCATATCGACGAATTTCAAGTTGCGCATGGGAGTCCATGCGAAGGGCAAGAAAATGAAAAAGATTATGAATATCAATTTTCCAGTAAGCTTCGGTATACGTTGATAGTGGCAGATCCTTGCGTGCTTGCTCTCTTGCGATCCCTGCTGCCAGTCGGTCTTCATATACGCGCCGAGCATTGTTTTGCAGTTCGGTTTCTGCGGCTGAAAGAGTTTGCCCCTTTTGTTCTTCAACAAGACCAGCAGATCCTTGTCTGTTATGTTTGGCTTGAGATCGCCATTCATCATCAGATGTTGATTGCATGGAGTCGATGGCAAGTGAGTACCGTGTGGAATACTCATTGACGCTGGCTGTTCGGTGACGAATCCACTGCCTCCAGCAATCCATTGGCACACGAACCACAAATTTGATTTCAGCCATTTCAAACGGTGTGGTATGAGCGTGACGCATAAGATAACGAATCAATTGACGGTCATCGCTCACCTTTCGTGTTCCTTCGCCATAACTTACGCGAGCTGCTTGAACAACAGAGCTGTCATCTCCCATGCAATCAACCAAGGCGACAAAGCCATCGTCAAGCACAGAAAACTTTTTCCAGCGGAGTTCCTCAAGAAACGCATTACGTTCTTTGGGAGAGTTAGAATCGGAATTGTTGCTCTGGCACTGGCTCATCATGTGGCTCCTTGACGTGGAAGTCCCACAAGATGAGGTAGAGGGCCTCAGCGGTCAATCCTTACCCCATAGTTCCTGTAACAAGACGGCTAGTTGGCGGGCGTCGTCAGTACTCACGACGTGATCGATCCTACTCTGCGGCACCCCCAGCTTTGCGAGCGAGGCGGCAATTGATTGCCAAAGTTTGCCCCTTTTTTTCCCTTCAGCGAGGTACAGATCGGTCACTTTCTCACCAAGTTTCTGAACTAGCGCAGTATCTAGATTTTCATAGTAGTTCTTGACTATTGACTGTTGATATTTGCTAAGTTCTGCCATTGTTGTTATCGCTGTCTGGAAGGAAAGAGGTGAGACGGCTACAGTATCGAGTTCAGGTTCTAATATCGGCAATCACGTTCCATCCATCGAGAGATTTTCATGCCCACGATCACATTTACGAATGAAAAGAAAGAAATTCAAGTTCCAAACGGATCGAACCTAAGAAAAGAAGCACTGCAGGCGGGTGTTGCGCTGTATCCCGGAGTGCATAAAGTGCTGAACTGCCATGGAATGGGTAGTTGTGGCAGTTGTAGGGTGTTGATTACGAAAGGAATGGAAAATACAAACAAGAAAGGCATTCTCGAATCTGGCCGATTAGCCGTTTCCCTTGCTTACATTGGGAATGAAGAATCTATGCGACTCGCCTGTAAAACACGCGTGAATGGTGATATCACAGTAACGACATGCCCGTCGATGAATCTCTACGGGGAGAACTTCTTTAGCTAAATGCTCAGGAGTTCATCCATTCATACGGTTATGAGAATGTCCACCAACGTTTGTTGAAGCTATGAAAGAAGTGATTGCAGTTGTAAGGCCCTTTTTGGCTGAGCGGCTCCTTGAGGACTTGCGTTTTGCACCTCTCGAAGCATGCACGGTATGCGAAGTAAAGGGATATGGGCGGCAGAAGAGTTATTTAGATCAATACGGTGACAGTGACTTTGCCTTTGCATTTCTTCCAAAGGTCGAAATTAAGGTATGGGTTCAGAATTCGTGTGTCGAAGACGTTCTTTCACGAATAGTGGCTGTTACTCGCACCGGACGTATTGGAGACGGTAAGATCTTTGTCCTCCCCGCACAGGAAAATCCCCTAGTCTAGAAATATGCCTGTCGCATACCAGATCCCGTTTGTTCCACGACGAATGTCATAGCCGTATGCAATCTGCTTACTATGAACCGCTTGCCAATGGCCGGATGAGTGCCTCCAGCTCGCGACACAATCGACACACGAGTCGAGAAGATCTTGGTTTTCCCAACTTTGAGCGCAGATCTCAGAGGCTTGGCCGATGTGTCCTGTTTTGTGGACAATATCTTGTGATCGAGGCCCCCAGTTGTGATGTCCCTGCTTAAGAATATTTGCTTGATAGGCTGAGTGCGATGCGGCTTTCTGGCACAGGTATGTATGGCATTCAGATGCCGTACTCTGAGGCCTTTCAGGGTGGATCCGTACGGCAAGTATCATAGATCGTTGGGTAAGTGTTCCAGATGGCAGGTTTGCAAGTTCATCAATGTGGAAAGGCATGAAGCGATAATACTTGCCAGGCGTTTTTGGTAGGATTGAAATAATGCGGCCTGAAAGTGGTCCCGTAGTGCAATCAACAACAAAAACACCCGGTCCTTGTCGCATTTCTCGTAACGACGGATTAGTAATAAGTGTGGTTGCATCTTCCATCGTAAGGAAGCAAAAAACCCATTTGTGCATACTCTTGTGAAATAGCGTTCGAGTCGTTTCTTTTGAAAGGTGATTTCGTACACCATCGCGCTTCTCTTTGCCATGGAATTCAATAGACACTAGAAGGAATGCATTGTGTTCGGTGGCAAGTTCCAGTGCAGTGGAGTAATCCTGAGTTTCAGGGATAACATGAACCTCATGCGCTTGGGCAAAGCCCCAGTGAGCGAGGAGCATTAGCAGAACCACAGTGGCCCCATGAAAAAAAGTCGTACGAAAGGCAGGCAATATCAATAGCGATGCCTTACTTGTGTGTGATGATGAGTTCTTCCGTGGAGTGTGCAGCACTGAGATTACAGGGAGGGAACTACGTTCTGTCATATGCTTTGACGAGCGCCCGGTTGAGATTCGGGATGTAAATAGCTGTGTGATTTCTTTTATTCTCGATGGTTTCAGAAGCCGCAAGTTCATAGCTTTTAAGGCCATTCCGGAGGGTTTTTGGTGAAGTTATTGCGTTTTATCTAGAATTGTTGCTGTAGCATGATGTGTGAAAAATCATCACAATCGCTACACTCCCGTTCGTCCTCCTATTTTTACTCAACTCAGACAGGCGGTCTACATGGCTGATTTTTTGAACGTGACATACCCAGTCTCAGTGCGACGAGCGTTAAGCGTTTTTCTTTGTGTGGTGGTGAGCTGTGCTGCAGTTACGGTTCATGCTGAAGATCTCAGGGACGTTGCGGCTGATGCAAGCATCGGCAAGGAATCATTCCATCCAGTGTCCCCATCAGATATGGCTGCTGCTGCGTCGGAACTTCGAGCCGTATTGCGACCACTCGATGTGCTTCTGAGCCGCAGTAAAAGTGGTGATGATTGGAAAGAATATCTTGAGTGGTCGACCTTGAAGGAACAAGCAGCATCAGGTGCTCATGCTGATGCACTCACATTGCTAGAACTTTATCGTTTGCTGGATGCAGATGAACCTGGTCTTGAAATGCCACAATTCACTTCTGTTCGACGAGCCGTGGGAGCCTACCTTGATGCAGCTGATGCTAGTACGAACCCGAAGTCGCAGGCTATTTTTGAGCAGCGCCTCCAGAAAATGAAAACAGTACTGAGTGTGGCTGCTAAAGAAGGTACAACCGAATCGCTGCAGTCTCTTGGTCCTCTTTTGGCTCGATTAGAGGGCTCTTTCCAAGCGCCTGACACTGTTGCTCGTGTCCGTTCAGCTGTGAGTCATTCGAATCTCTATCTTGATGTGCAAGAGAGCTTACTTGCATCTGCTGTCAATCGAGTTATTGATGAGCATGCCCCAATCAATGAGATAATTCTTGGTACTCGTGTTCAAGGCATGGGCCATACAACTGGCAATGTCCTTCTCGATTTTGTTCCATCCTCGAATGCAGCCACAGTCGATCTTTTACTCAATGCTACGAATTACTCAACGACATCCAGTAGTAAAGGGCCAGTTACGGTTCGCACTGTTGGTACAACGACGCTTGACGCAAAAAAGAGAATTATTGTTGATGATAGAAAAGTGTGTTCCTTGCCGGCAGAAGCCTCTGCTCGTGTAAATACGAGTACCGCTGGTATTGGAGTAAAGTCAAAGTTTGCAAAGAACTTGATCTGCAAGATGGCGAATAAGAAGATTGCGAAAGTGCGTCCGCAAGCAGAGGCAATTTCTCGGTCCCGTGCTGAGTCAAAAGCGCGTCGGCAATTTGAAGAACAGACCGCTGGTGAGTTGTCTCGTGCCGCGCGTGATTACCAGGAGAAGTTTCGTCGTCCCTTGCTAGAGCGAGGTTGGTATCCTGAACTGCTTAATCTCAGTACAAGTGACGTGACGATGTCCGTTGAAGCTCGAAAGGCACTTCCAGATCAGATTGCTGCATTCACAGCCCCACCGTCATGTGATCCAGACAATGTTTTATCAGCTCGCGTTCATGAGACAATGGTTAATAATGCTGCTGAAATTACCCTTGCTGGTCGAACGATCACTCAAGAGTTTGTTGAAGAGCAGATCAAAAAAAATAACGGTACATTACCCGAGTCGTTAGATAGTGATCCGGATCAACCTCCATGGTCCATTACCTTCGCTAAGCGACTGCCTGTTCAGTTGGACGTTGATAATGATCTGATAAAAATAACCGTGCGGGGCAATCGATTTACATCGGGGGACAGAGAATTTCCGGCGATGGACATATGGGCGGCCTATCGCATTGAATCCAAAGGTGGATTAATCCGGCTTACTCGAGACGGTGATGTACAGATTTATCCACCTGGGTTTGTGCCTGGCGGTGGCGATAAATTGACCGTATCAGAAACGTCATTGCGACGTATTCTGCAAAAACGATTCAACAAGGTGTTCAAGGATTCGATTGATCTTGAGCCACTTCAATTACCGGGAGAACTGGAGTCCGCAGGCCCATTGCCGATGGAACAACTGGTGGCACAAAAGGATGGTTGGCTTGCTGCAGGATGGCGGAAAAAGGATGTTCAAGATGAGGAAAAGAAGTCAGTGTTGCTCGAGGCAGATACATCCGTTGCAGGGCTTGGAAGTCGATGAACATAGAGAAGCTCAATGAAGCCATTGATCTTGTGCTTGCAGGAGATTGGGAGCAAGCGCATGGTATTGTTCAAAAGGATGAGAGCGATCAGGTAGCGTGTTGGATCCATGCTGTGGTCCATAAAATTGAGGGAGATCTTGGCAATGCAGGGTACTGGTACAGGAAAGCTGGTCGCCCCACTGATTTAGACCGCGATACCTCAGATGAACTGCAGGAGATTAGGAGATTTCTGGAGCAAAAGGCCTAGAGGAGAAATACAGAATCACACAGCAAGCATCATTTCAGAAGTGTTGGACGAAGCGGCTCAAGAGGCCGAATCCAGATATTTCGGAATTGAACTGGATCCCCATGGTCCTGAAGTCGAATGGGGAGAGCTTCAGAATGTTTTGTGTATTGAGGGGGGGCATGATAAAAAGTCCCTCCTTTGATCTCAATGTCAGAATGAATGGCAACGCCATTGTGTAAAACACTGATTCTCGCTGGTTTTATCAGTGACCCGTCGCCGTGGAAATGTGGTCGTGAAAAAAGAATATCAAACGATTGCCATTTCCCGGGCTGTCGACACGCATTGACCGCAGGTGGCTGTTGTTTGTAGAGGGCACCACATTGACCATCGTAGTAAGTTATTGGGCCATCGGTACCATCCTGATATGAGTCAAGGATTTGGATTTCATAAGTGTTCATAAAGAAAACACCTGAGTTCCCACGCCCCTGTCCTTTTCCAACAGCAGGAAAAGGTTCACGAAATTCTAGATGTAGCTGGCAGTCACCAAAATGTTGTTTTGTACGAATGTCGCCCTTTCCGGTTGTGGCAATGCCATCAGCCACAGTCCACGACGTCCCGTTCTCCCACGCATCGAGGTTTGTTCCATCGAAGAGAATGATGGCATCATCTGGAGGCGCCAGACGTGATGTATTCTCAGGCCCTGCGTCAACAATGGGTGGCGATGGCCACATGATCGGATTAATCCATTCCACACCGTTTTGCCTTTGTTGCCCCATAAGATGCCAGCGTCGAGACCGAATAGATTCGGTGATTTTTCGTGCCTGTGCCTCAGCATCACCAAGAGGAAGGCCTTGTTGTACACCAGGACGAAGATGTCCTGCTGCAGAGACATACGCATTCCGAAGTAGTTGCATGCGTTTTCTTGTAAGTGGAATGAAGGGCTGAAGTTCTTCAGGGAAAACTACTGAAGATGCAGTCGGAGCACCAAGACCCATGAGAAGAGCTCGACAAAATGCCCAGCTTCCAAGGGCATTTGGATGCACCGTGTCTGGAGCAAAAATAACAGACGGATCTTTTGATCGGGCATCCAAAAGCATTTTTTTCATCGGTCCGTGAACATCAATGACAAGCCAACCATCCTTCCGTTTGGAAATCAGCCATTTCGACATTGCTTCGAGCACATTGTCGTAAGCAACATCTCTCGCTGGGCCCGGTTTATCTGGGCGCTGATCGTAGATAGGAGGGGTAAGATGAATGATTGTCGCGCCGGTTTTTTCAACAGTTTCATGAAGCTTTTGCATGCCATCTTGAAAATGAGAAAAACGAACAGTGTCGAGAGGCAGGTAGATTCCGCAATTCATTCCATAACATGCAAAAACAAGATCAGGTCGGCTCACCCGAAGTACTCTATCCAGTCGCTCCTCAAGATGCGGTCGTGGAAATTTGCCTCCTGCATGCCCATCCTCAGTAAGACCTGAAACTGTTTCACTCGAGAGCCCCATGTTGATGACTTCTCCAGTCATCCCTTCGTACTCCATCCAGGCGGCAAAACTAGTTACCCATGCGCCACCAAATGTGATCGAATCACCAAGACAAACAATTCGGCGGGCATTCTGGATCAGGTTGCAAAGTTCATCGGACTCAGAAGCAGGTGCCTTTGAGAAAGCAGTTGCAACAAGGAAGACCGTGAAAAGTAAGGGTTTGCGCAATGAATGGCAAATTCGAATAAAGGCGCCCAAAGACATTATTTTTTGAGCGGCGTCGCTCCCTCCCGGATAGCAAATAAATGACTTTTGTTAGCAATATAAAGTGTATTGCCTACTGCGACGGGCGTGGAATAAACACTGTTTCCCATGTTGATCTCTGAAAGAATGTTCTTTTCACGATCAAGCGCAAAAACAGTAATATCACCGTCTTCATCACCAATATATATTTTTTCATCTGCAATAAGCGGTGAACCCCAAGAGGCAGCAAGCATATCTTCTGTCCACAACGGTATTCCGGTCTTTACATCAAGACAATGAAAGAGACCACTGAAATCAGCAACAAAGAGCATGTCATTTGCGATGACAACGGTGCCGCATGTTCGGTGCATTGTCTCCTCAAAGTTGAGTTTGCCGTTGCCATCAGCATCAAAGCCCGGGTAATGCCATACGGCTGCCGAGTTAGGGTTGGGTCGTGCGGATTCACCCTCATCTTCAATGACAGCCTGATTCCGGCGGGGTGGAAGAGGGGTATCTGGATCCTCGAGGCTAACAGCTATTTCACTTGAGATATCGCCTCTCTTCGATGGATCGATGCACCAAAGGTGCCCTGCTCCTTCACCATGCTCCGGATCTTCACCAACGGCAATATAAACAAGCCCATCGTGAATCACGGGTGTACCGATAATATGATTCCTGTCAGCACGACCACCAAGTGAATACTTGGATTTCTTTGGATTACAGTCAAATTTCCACAACAACTTTGACTTGCCATTTTCGCCTCGAGCATCAAAGGAGTACACCCACCCATCTCCACCACCAAAAATTGCCTGCGGGATACCGTCAATTTCTGCATACGAAGGGCTGGACCATTGGCCATGTAAGACATTGGCACCGGGTGAGTTATCAGACCACAAAAGTGACCCGTTATGTTTGTCGATACACAGGAAACTAGGAGCATCGGCGTTTGGAAGGCTGATGTGGCCCTCATCGACACCATTCCCGGTAATGACAAAAAGAGAGTCACCAGCTCCAGTGACGCTGCATGAACACATATTGTGCTGAGATACGCCAAACTGTTTCATCATATCGACGACCCATATGACATCAGCTTCATTTTTATCCGTGACCTTTTCGTCCGTAAATGGTCCGTCGTTTTCTCCATCGCGAAATCCCTCGGTGTCGAGACACTTCACTTCTCCACGGCTGGTCACATACCACAAACGATCTCCCTCAACTAAGGGGGAGCAACAAATGCCCTGTAGTGGCCAGTCATGCACACGGCCCGTTGGAAGTTTTTCACTGGAATCCTGCCAAAGAAATGAGCCGTCATCGACATTGAATGCAAGCAAGCAACCAAGATCGACTTCAGCCGGATATCGCTCAAGCCAACCATGGCCATTGTTAGTACCAACAAACACTTTGCCACTTGCGATAACAGGATTGCCATAGGACTGACTGCCGAGTGGAGCAACCCACACAATATTTTCACTTGTATCGGGCTTCCAGTCTCCGCTAGCGGTGTCAAAATCCCCAGGAGTCCATTCAGTTGGAATATTTTTGGCAGTTGAAACATTATTTCGAACAGATGAACCACCCCACTGATTCCATTCGGTGGCGAAGAGATTCGCCGTCGCAGTGCAGAGGGATAAAACAGCAAGGACAAGAATTTTTATCATCATAGTTAACACTTTAGTCTAGTTTGATATACCTGCCGCTTTGGCATCACGAATGAGGTTTGGATCAACAACGGCTCGGGCTCCCCGTCCTTCATTCATACGACTGTCGACATCTTCACGAATACTTTCGACATCAGCATCCCACCATCGTCGTTGAATTTTTTCAGAAGGAATTTTCAGCGGACGAAGAACCCGCATGCCGACTCCGAGTGCTGGTTCTTCTGTGTACCACCATGGACTCTTTGGATAATTTGGATCTACTTCTTTCCAATCTTCATCTTCAGAACCCCGACGACACGCACTGCGGCATTGGTCTGGCTCATCATAGTACGCACCTCCCCGAACAATGCGGGGTGATAAGTTTTGAGGCCATTCAATTGTTGCAGTCCAGTCTACAGGTTGTTTCAATGAAGAGGCACGAAGATAGCCGTTTTCAACCAGTTCATCGACAACCCACTCTGCGGCATTGCCGTGCATGTCATGGAAACCCCATTCGTTCGGTGTTTTTGTTCCAACCTGATGAGTCGTATCATCAGAGTTTTCTGAAATCCATGCAACGTCAGCAAGTTTGCCAGAATCTGAACCACTTGACCAAGGAGTTGTTGTTCCTGCACGACACGCGTATTCCCATTCAGCTTCACTCGGAAGCCGGTAAAATCTCGCGGTTAGGCCACTCAGCCAGCCTGTGTATTGTCTTGCAGCGAATTGAGACATGGTCACAGCAGGCTGCAAAGGATCTTCACCATTGGTAAAAGTCATGGTTGGATCATAGAGCGCCGAGGGGGCTGTAATAGCGTCTGCCTTATTTTCATCAGTAATGACACGTTTACCAGATGCCTGAAGCGTTTGGAACAATTCACACGCTGACATGTATATCTTGTATTCCTGCCAGGTAACTTCATTTTGACCCATCCAAAACGGATCAATAGTTACCTTGAATGACGGCCCTTCGTCAGTGTTGCGTCCTTCTTCCTTGTCGTCGCTGCCCATGGTGAAGGTGCCTCCTGAAACTGGAATCATCCGAAACGTTACATCAGTGCCAGGTATTGTTTCGTCATACGCAACCATCCAGCCACCTTCAACACGAATAGCATGACCATTGCCGGAAGGACGAGAATCGCCGGGAACAAAGCCTTGGACTCTGTCAGGAGCCGCACCGTGACACATGAAACAGGTCAAAGACGATACAATACAAAACAGCTGGAATGAGGAGCGGAGAAGATTCATGAGTATTCAGTGAAATGGGAGGGTTTTGTGGGAGGTGAGCAGCATTACAGTGTAACCTGTAAGGAGTTCTTCTGCCCAAATAGGAGATTTTCCTGTGGCTGCCAAAAAACCTATTCAAACATCATCAAATTCCAAGGGAAATCCCACGAGTCGACAGAAGTCGAAGACGAGTGATATTGGGAAAGAACGGGTGGTGTCAGAAAATCGAAAAGCACGACACGACTACGAAATTTTAGACACCCTTGAGTGTGGTATCGCTTTGGTTGGGAGCGAAGTAAAAAGTTTACGTACCGGGCGCATGTCTCTTGATGAAGCATATGGCCGTGTTGAAGGGAATGAGGTTTGGCTTTTAGGTTGTGATATACCAGAATACGTAAAAGCAAATCAGCTTAACCATAAGCCCAAAAGACAGCGGAAGCTTTTGCTTCACAGGAGAGAGGTTCATAAGTTTGCTGATCTTGCCGGTGAAAAAGGGCTTACTCTCGTTCCACTGAAAATGTATTTCAAAAATGGTCGAGTAAAAGTGCTGATGGGAATAGGACGAGGCCGCAAAACGCACGACAAGCGTCAAAAGCTGAAGGCCGATACTGCACGTCGTGAAATAGAAAGTGCCCTCCGCGGCAGAAGTCGAGGAGGGCACTAATTAAAACGACAAAATAGAAAACCGTGGACTTGAGGCTAGGCTTTGCTCCCGCCTACGAGAGCTCCAGCAGCAGCGAGTGCTCCCGCAGTGGCATCAGTAGAATCTTCGGGATGCCAGAGCGGCATACCACGCTGGATTCGTTCAGCCAGAATATCAATCTTCTGCTTGGAGCCTGCAGGTTCATTAGTTGGGACAAATTCCGGTTGTAATTGCGGCTCGAAATTTTCGTCGTGGCCGTAAAGTTCAATTATTTCAAAAACGTTGCGAATCCGGGGCATTTGAGGAGACATCGTCCTTTCTGAGTGAATAAGTAACTGATCAAGTGACATCATCGGGCTGGCCAGTCCAGCACCGCTGCTTTTTTCATTCGAACAGACAGGTTGACGGAAATTTTGGTATTTCAAGGCACCAAAGACAGCCTGTCATAGAGCAACCCGCTGAAAAGGGTGGAAAAACCACCACGGGAGATGTTCGAGATGACATTGGCATTATGAACGTCTTCTCGCAGGAGTCAAACATTTTTACAGAAGATTTTAGAAGCAAAAAAAAGGCGGATTTTTGGCCGCATTGTTCGTCATGACCTGCGCAAAGTACCATAGGAGGTGTCGACTCTCGGGTTGTCGATCGGCTGGAGCCGATCGCCTGCATGAGTTATTCCTTATCGGCGGCGGATTATCTTTTCTAGCCGACGAATTCGATGCCGCAATTTACCGGTTCGATCGTCATTTTTCCGGCCCGTGTGTCCCTTGTGGCCTACACGTTTACCATCCTTGCAGGGAGTCTTTTGCTGCTCCTTCCGGTTGCACGCGCTCCAGATGCTGCTCCTATCTCACTGCTTGATGCGCTTTTCACCGCAACGAGTGCTTGCTGTGTGACAGGTCTTACTGTTCGATCAACACTTCACGATTTTTCGATGGTGGGGCAGAGTGTGATCCTTCTACTGATGCAGTTAGGAGGGCTTGGAATCATGACCATTACAACCCTCATGGCGTTTCAGGTAGCTGGTCAAGCAACCCTTCATCAACGGGCTGTTATTGCTGAAACGGTAGGGGTCAAAGCTGGCCGAGATTTAAGATGGGTTCCCCTTGCCGTTTTGGGAACAGTCTTAACGGCTGAGGCGATTGGATTTGGGTTCATCTGTGCAGCCACGTGGGATTCAGGAGACCCAATCACTGTGATTTGGCATGCGCTGTTCCACGCCGTTTCTGCCTTTTGCAATGCGGGCTTCACGCTTGGTGACGACAGTTTGATGACATACAGTGGCAACGTTCCCATGTTGGGCGTGATAAGTGGCTTGGTTATTGTTGGTGGCATCGGCTTTCCAGTTATCTTCGATATCATCTCTCGCCTTCAGCATCATAGGGATTTTTGGCTTCGACTTCATTTGCAATCAAAACTCATGCTTTTGGGCACAGCAGTATTACTTTTTTTGGGTGCAGGAAGTTTTATTGTTCTTGAATGGGAAAAAGCGTTAAGTCAGGAGTCAATAACAGGAAAGATTTTCAAAGGTTTTTTTCATGCAATGACTTGTCGTACTGCGGGTTTTCATATTGATGATTATGCAAGCCTTACCAATGCCACTCTTTTCCTGACAATCATTCTTATGGCGATTGGCGCGGGTCCGTGTTCAACTGGCGGTGGGTTCAAAGTGAGCACTATGATGACTCTTGCTATACGTGCATGGGCCACAGTGCGTGGACAAAGAGAGGCCAATTTTGGCGGCCGAACCATCCCGGATGTTGCTGTGAAACGAGCGACTGCAACAACTCTTCTTTTCGCCACCGTCGCAATTGCTGCTCTTTTGAGCCTGTTGCTTGTTGAGGCCGATAGTGAGCTGTCTACGAGGCCACGATGGTTTCTGGATGCACTCTTTGAATGTATTTCAGCACTGGGAACCGTTGGTTTGTCTACCGGTATCACTGCTGGGCTCTCCGAACCAGGGAAACTGGTCATTATGGCTTTGATGATAATTGGTAGATTGGGCCCCATCGGTGCTGCAGCTGCCTTATCACGTGAACAGACCACTTATCAGCTTGCATATCCAGAGGAGGAGCCACTTATTGGCTAATGTTTCTATGGTTGTGAAGAAAAAATTTATTATGCTCGGCATGGGCTCTTTTGGATCAGCTTTAGCCAAGCGGTTGGCAGAAAATGGATGTATTGTCACAGGGGTCGATCAGCGACGCGATCGCCTCGAGCTCGTTAAGAATGATATTAATGAGTCTGTTATTGGTGATGCAACGGATCGAGAGGTTCTAGAAAATCTTCCAATTCGTGACGCGACAGCAGTATTTATTTCACTTGGTGAGACAATTGCACGGTCGTTACTTGCAACACTTCACGTAAAAGAGTTGGGAGCACGAAATGTTATCGTCAAAGGTGTGACTCAGGAGCACGGAAAGATTTTGAAACATCTTGGAGCAGACCGTGTGGTCTTTCCAGAGGTGGAAGTTGCACGAGAACTAGCAGATAGAGAAACATGGCCAAATGTTCTCGATTACTTGCCCATTGATCCCGAATACAGCGTAGCTGAAATAACTGTTCCTTCCTCTCTTTCGGGCAAAACCTTAGCAGAAGCAAATTTGCGGAGTCGTATTGGAGTTCATGTGATGGGGATCAAGGATCCAATGTCAACAAAACTAACAATGTTTCCAGACGGACGGACATTACTTTTAGATGAACAGGCATTATTAGTGGTTGGGCGTGAAGATGAACTCGCCGCACTTCGAGAAATGCAGTGACCCAAAGGGAGTACACATTCCTTGCAAAAATGTGTTTGCAAAACGATATCAATTTGAACGAACAGCGTTAGCACTGAGCCCAGAATGCCGGTTCGAATTAAACTATGAGCCAGGCCCACCAGAGGGAATTGTTATCTCGATTTCACTTGGTGGTGGCGCTGCAGAAGAAGTTGTTGGTGTCGCATTTGGATCAAATTTTGGTGTATCCAGCCCCATCTGCTCGGCGAGGTCTGCCGAGAGAGACACCTTGTCTCCGGAGTCTGGGCGCAACTCAAGAAGTGTGACTCCCCATTCATCTCGTAGCTTTTTCCCTTCTACAACAACCATGGCGGAACTCTTTGATCCTGATGCTTGAAATTGCATTGCAGCAATCCCGTCAGTTTCGTTTGCTCGTCCAATGATCTTTTTGCTAAAAGTGATTGAGTCGCCGAGGAGTTCAGTAGCACGGGGATTTCGAGAGACTTCTTCTTTTGCAACTTGGACGATCGGATGACTACTGAGGCGCGAACACCCAGATAAACAGACCAATGCGCTTACACATAGAACGATTCGCAGCATCAGTGTTCCTCCTGCATGAAAGCTAGTATGCAGCTAAAAATATAGCAGACACGCTTATAAGGATCGGCATTTAAGCCTTGCCATCGTGAGATCGACACCATGCAATCTTTTCTGCGGTTGTCGTTGGCTTCGCTTCATTTGAGGTAATCTCGGTAACTTCGGCTTCTTGTGCAGAAGGTGACGCCGACTCAGACTGCTTGGTAGGCTCTTCTTTCGGTGCAGGTGGCTCTTCTTGAGATACTGACGCCCCTCGAGCCGCAGCCAAAATGTCAGCAGTCGATGGTCGACCGGTTTGTGTGTCAGCCTTTTTCCCACGAGCGGCAGCAAGAATGTCAGCAGTCGATGGTCGACCTGAAGATTGAGTTGCTGTTTGAGGCGGATCTTTCTTTTGGGCGGCCGGTTTTTTGGCAGGCGTTACGTCTTTTGGTTCTGGTTTCGGGACAATCTTGAGCGCTGATGGGTCGATGTCGTACCACCCAATATTGTTGTACTGTTCAAACTCTACAAGACACTGCCCATTCATGTTCACCGTTTTTACCTGACCGGTTGTGGATGCAAATCGTGCTAATTCTGGAGTACGAGAATTCACCACCACATACTTATCAGTCCACTCTGACTTCAGTTGATCAATTACGTCAAACATTGGAAAAACCAAAAAAGAAAAGAAAATAGATCATCTCAGGATATTCTTCCCATTAATCTGATCAATTTTGAATGAGTCTGCAAGATGTCAATCCTGTTGCTCCAAAAGAGTAGGCCCACTGGATTGTGGTGGGAAGTTTTTCTGGTGCAAACGTATGTGGTTGGATTGTCACCTGTCGAGACGTATTTTCATATGTTGAGCCAAGCCATTCCGGTTGGACGGCGACTCGACAGGCAATTTCAAAGCGGATTTCTTCCTTTTCTTTGCCAGGCCCAATGGATGCTGAGAAATGTGATCGTCCAACTTGCCCTACTCCAAGAACCACAAGACCTGTTTGTGTTTGCATTTGAGAGATCTCTACAATCGTTGGTGAGGCAGGCCAGTGAGCATCGCTGCTGCCCATGCGAGGCCCTTCTACGGATTTCCATTCCCCAATATCTTCGATGGTCACTCGATGTGACCATCGATCACCAGTCCAGACAAAGGTAACTGTGACAGGCCCATTGTGTATCTTGAGTGTCTCAGGTGGCATGAAACAGCAATGTGATTTGGTGAAAGAAAAAACGGTGTAGCATATATATGCAACAAATAATTGTGTGATCGTTATTTTGTGGAGTATACAGTGGAACCTCGACGCTCACTTGGTTGGCCAATTCTCCTTGGCGTAGTGCTTATTGGTTCTATTATTGCTTTGGGCGTTGGGTGGGTTCTCGTAAGTATTGCTGCTGCACTCGGTTCAAATAATGCCGTTTTTTATTGGGCGGCAATGGGTGTTGGGGTTGCATTACTCGTGCTTGTGCTTGTCGGTGTGATTATCTATCTGGCACTTACTCTCAAGGCGATTGCGTTATCACAGAGACAAAGTAATTTTATTGATAGCGTTACGCATGAGTTGAAAAGCCCTTTGGCATCACTGCAGCTTTATCTGCAAACGCTTACTCGACGATCCGTCGCTCCAGATCAGCAGGCTGATTTTCATCGCTTTATGCTTCAGGACGTCGAACGGTTAGACACACTCATTGACCACTTACTTGATGCAGCCAAGACCCTGCAGCGCAGGACAAATGCGTCAGATGAAATAACAGCAGTGCTACCAGTTCTCAAGCGGGCAATAGACACGGCCATGCAGCGTCACAATGTGGTGGCTTCGAGTGTACAGCTACAATCAGATGTACGAGAGGAAGTTTTTGTTCGAGGACGTGAAGCAGATCTTGACATTGTATTTCGAAATTTGATTGACAATGCCGTAAAGTATTCTCTTCCGGAACCGCATGTAAGAGTTGGGGTGGATGTGTCGAGTGATGGAAAAGTCAAAATATATGTGACTGATAATGGTCCGGGCATACCAAAATCTCAGCGACAGCATGTATTTCGTAGATTTGTGCGCCTTGGAAATGAACTTGAACGCAGAAAGCCAGGCACGGGCCTTGGTTTATTTCTTGTCCGATCTGTTGTGAAGCAACTCCGTGGGAAGGTTACAGTAAAAAGCCAAGTAGAAGAAAAAGGAACTGTGATGGAGGTTGAACTTCCATCACTGTAGGTGAAGATCAGCATCGCCGACGAATCCACCTTGGCGGAAGAAAGGACGATTGTCGGCTACCTTTCGTCTCATCCATAGAAAAAATAGTGCACATGTGACGATAAAAAAGTATGGCAAGAGCGTTACAACCGAACGGAAGGCAGCGATTTGATGATCTGCTTCAACCAATGTTCCAGAATGACTTGGAGCGCTAGTTGCCTCAAATCCTACAATCGTTGCTGCAAAGATTAGGCTCATGGCACCATAGCTCACATTGACTGCAAGGCCCCGGAAACTGAGGACAGTCGCTCGGTGTTTTGAGTCAACAAGTTGATTGAGATAATGACTTTGAAGAAACATCACCATCCTCATAGTAAGTGAGAGAAGCATGGCAAAAATGACGCCCCACCACGGTAGAAACCAGGAAGTGCCGATAAGACCGATGAGGGTAACACAGAACAGTATGACGACATTTCGGAAGGCACTTGTCTTCATTGCAAGCCGACGAATGGGACCAGCTGCGATCAGACTAAGTGCTGCTGACCCGGCACCGACCAAGCCAAAGGCCGGTTCTGGGATTTGTATTTGACGATATATTTCACTCGAGACAACCAAGAGTTGACGAATTGGCAGATCACAAAGAACACCAGCGACAATCACAACAAGTACAAGTGGGTGGCCAAGAATCCATGCACCAGTTGAAATTGTTTGATGAAAAGGTGATATGAGTTCAGCTTTGCTGTGAGAATTGAATCGAGAAGATTCACTCATGGATAGTGTGACAATAACAGCTCCGATGGCTGACCCAAGTGTTAGCCACACTGGCAATCGAAAAGTCTCTGTTGCGGTTAGCTGCCACGAAAGCCCAAAGCTTGATGAAAAAGCGTTAAGGGGGCGTGGATCATAAAGTAAACTACCAGTCACCATGGCCGCCATTGCGACACATGCCCCTATCTGCATAAGGCGCTCAAGTACCTTTGGCCATTCTTCGGCCATTTGGGCTTCCTGCATCGAGTCATACGCGAGAGCTTCATCGGCACCAGAAGCAAAGGCTTCTGCAGCACCACTTACAATTCGATTAAGGAGAAGCGCAGGGAATACCCACGGTGATGGAACAGGAACAAGACACAACAAAAGCATCTCAACAACCATCAAACAGGCTGCTGCAATAAGTAATCGTTTTCTCCCAAAAAGGTCGGCAAGAGCACCGGATGGCACTTCAAGCAAGACAATAGCGGCAGCCCACGCAGCATTGAGAATACCGAACTGCTCAAGGGTGATCCCGAAGTCAAGAAAAAGAATCATAAAAACGGGATAATAAAACCGCACATTAAAGAAAATCCGAAATGCCATAAATAGTCGAACATTTCGGCGTGCGCGTAAGATTGTCGATTGGGCGAGAGGTTGCTGATTCATTATGAATCCGGGAATAGGTTGGTGGGGCTTTCACCATATCGTAAGACTGTTCTAATCGCATTATGGAAACTACACATAATGAAAATTCGAGAAAGTTACAGTCCGTGCCTCCCGCTATCGATAATGTGCCTATTCGACGGGTGTTGGTGAGTGTTTTTGATAAGACGGGAATAGATCAATTGGCTGTCGGCCTGAAGGCTGCTGGTGTTCGCGTTGCAAGTACGGGTGGAACGGCAGCAGCATTGGCAGCGCATGGACTTGAGGTCGAGGATGTCTCTCAGATAACAGGATTTCCAGAGGTTCTTGATGGTCGTGTAAAGACGTTACATCCAAATATCTTCGCCGGCATACTGGCACGTGAAGACCATCCTGATGATCTCGATATTCTCAGCCAGCATGGTATTGAGCGTTTTGATGCTGTTATTGTCAATCTCTATGATTTTGAGAGTGTAATTAAGAGGCCCGAGTGCAAACACTCTGAAGCCATTGAGTTGATTGATATTGGTGGCCCAAGTCTTGTCCGGGCTGCAGCAAAAAATCATGCCTTCACAGCAGTTGTTACGGACCCAAGCCAATATGGAGATTTTCTCGAATCCATTCGCAGCGGAGGAATATCTCTCGCATCAAGACGTTTATTAGCAGCTGAAGCGTTTCGTCACACTGCTCAATATGATTCTATGATTGCAAATTGGATGACGCGATATGTTGCTCAGTACGCTTCAGGAACGTCGACAGAAGAGGAGAAATCATCAAAGCCAGCATTGCCGACTGAACTCATTCTAAATCTTGATCAACGGAGTCCACTTCGCTACGGAGAGAATCCTCATCAAGACGCTGCGCTATATGCTCCTGCTGGAACACATTCTGGGGTTGCGGGCCTGCATCAGCTATGTGGAAAGGAACTCTCATACAATAATCTTCTTGATCTCGATGCAGCGGTTCGGTTGGTAAGCCTGATTCGGGAGCCTGCTGCTGTTGTTATCAAGCATACGAATCCCTGTGGTGCCGCCAGTGGCGTCTCAGTAAAGCAAGCGCTCTCATCAGCAATGTCAGCTGATCCGACGAGTGCTTTTGGTTCGATTGTGGCAGTTAATAATGTCTTTGATGAGTCTGCTGCTGAGGTTCTTCTGGCGCCGGGGCTTTTTGTAGAAGTCATAGCGGCTCCGTCATTTGATGCATCTGCTGTTCAGCTACTTACAACAAGGCCTTCGTGGAAGGCAAGTGTTCGGTTGGTTGAGATGCCTTCTGGTGACCCGTGGTCTGTGACGGGAGGTCTCGAATTCAGAAGTGTTGCGGGAGGCTTTCTTGCTCAGAAGATAGACGATCAGATCGATACGGATGAGGAGTGGAAAGTCGCTACAAAACAATCTCCACCTGCAGATATAATGGCATCACTCAAATTTGCATTTACGATTGTTCGTCGTCTTACAAGTAATGCAATTTGTGTTTGCCAGGGTACAAATCTTGTCGGAGCAGGTGTTGGCCAGACTAGTCGAGTTGATTCAGTTCGAATCGCACTGGAGAAAGCTGGAAGCCGTGCCGAAAATTCCGTTTTAGCTTCCGATGCATTTTTCCCTTTTCCAGACTCAATTGAACTTATGCGGAATGCTGGTATCAAAGCCATTGTCCAACCAGGTGGATCGAAACGGGATCCCGAGGTGATTGCTGCTGCAGATGAAGCAGGTATTCCGATGGTCCTTACGTCTGTTCGACATTTTCGACACTAGACGTCAGTGTTTTGTATGAAATAGGTAGTGTTTTCTAGGTGTGCCTAAAGTCATGAAAAACATCCTTGAAAAAATTACTGATCGGAAACGTAAAGAGGTGGCAATCCAACGCGATCGGGTGCCAACGGCTGCGCTTGAGGGGCGGCTGGCAGTCGCACCTCCGGTACGTGACTTTTTTGCAGCCCTCTCTGAGCCTGAAGGCATTCAGCTTATCGCAGAGTTCAAACGAAAAAGCCCATCTGCAGGAGATATCCGTCCAGGTGCCGCTGTTCAGGATGTTGCTCGAGGGTACGAAGCAGCTGGAGCCGCTGCTCTATCTATTCTTACAGATGGTTGGGGATTTGGAGGAAGTCTCATCGATTTGGAGGAAGCACGACTTGCAGTGTCTCTACCAATACTGAGAAAGGAATTCATTGTCGACCGTTACCAAGTCATTGAGGCCCGTGCGCATGGGGCAGATGCAGTACTCCTTATTGCCGAATGTCTTGATGATTGTCATCTCAGAAGCCTTTATCGTGAAGTAATTGACCTTGGTATGACACCGTTAGTTGAACTTCATGATGAAAATAATCTATCACGTGTGCTTGACCTTGGAGCTACTCTTGTGGGCATCAATAATCGAGATCTTCGGACGATGACAACAGATCTCAATCATGTGTTGGAAATAAGGTCTCGTGTGCCGAATCATATTGTGATGGTCGCCGAAAGTGGCATCAAAACTGCTGCTGATGCGAGGCGACTGCAGGCCGCAGGTGTCCAGGCTATGTTAGTAGGCGAGTCACTCTTGAGGCAGCAAGATCCTTCTATGGCCGCAGCTGCATTGTGTAAGCCATTTGAGTCTGCCTGAATGAGCTTTATCGCACAAAGCGATAGCCTCGACCGCGTATAGATAAAAAATGCTTCGGGCGAGATGGGTTCTCCTCAAATGACTTCCTAAGATTGAGCATGAAGGTATCAATTGTTCGGGTAGCTGGGGATCGGGTGAGTCCCCACACGTTTCGCAGAAGCTCATCTCGTGAAACTACAATGCCCTCGTGTTCGACTAGATATTGCAGCAATTTCATTTCAAGATTTGTCAGTCGTACCGGATTATTCCCTACAGACACTTCCCATGTATCGAAGTTAACTTCTGCCGTTCCAAACTTCAGCACAGGTGATCGAGATGTTGGAGGATCAGTGTTTGTGGCCTGATCAGTCCGTCCTCGTCGGTGAAGAAGATTTCGTATGACAGACAAAAGTTCTTCAAGATCAAACGGTTTCTGAATATATACATCCGTGCCAGAGTCAAACCCTTGGATGCGATCTTCGACTAATGTCCGTGCAGTCAGCATCACAATAGGAACCGGATTACCTTCACGGCGAATCGTTTTACAGACGTCATAACCACTCATCCCCGGTAACATGATGTCTAATAGAACAAGGTCAATCGGAGGAACTGAGCTCCGTAACGTTGTTAATGCTGCTTGACCATCTCCAACAGCAGTAACCTGGTAGTCCTCTGACTCCAGGTTAAACTTGATGCCAATTGCGAGGTGCTGCTCGTCTTCAACGACGAGAATGTGCGTCATAACATTATCGTACAAGCACAGTGCGATTGCGGATAGGCTTCGCGTACCCTTGACTCACAAACCAATCCCAGGTGTCTTGAACAGTATCTTCAAGGGGACGGTAGGTATATCCTAGTTCCCGTTTTGCACGTTGACAGGAAAAGTGGTGAGGAAGCATGGACATTGTTACCGCTGCTGAGTTCACGACGGGCTCACGACGTGATAAAAACGCTGCCAGGTCACCGCACAGCCCAGCTACTCTAAGAACTGCTGGGCCAAAAGTACCGAGTGGTTGTATTCGTCCTCCGGTTCGTGCAAATATCTTCCAGGCATCAAGATATGAAAATGGATGACCTCCTAAAATATAGCGTCGTCCTGTCCTGCCTCGCCCCATAGCAGATAAAATACCAGCAGCAACGTCTCGGACATCTACAAAGTCGTTGCCTCCTGGAGGAGCAAACAAGCCTTTTCCCGATGCAACCTCTACAAGCATACGTCCACTTGATGGTTTCCAGTCCCATGGACCAAGCATGAAAACGGGATTGACGATAACGCCATCTAGACCTAAATCACATTCCCTCAGTACAGCTTCTTCTGCTTGACGTTTGGTTACGACATACGGACATTCTGGCATAATGCCAGGAGGTGTTTCTTCATCAGCAGGTTTTCCATCATGACGGAGACCAATCGCATCAACACTTGATACATGAATGAGTCGTGCATTGGCGCGGCGACTACATCGGGCGATGAGTTCAGTGCCTCGGACGTTAACGTCATGCATTTCTTGCAGATGTCGCCAACCACAATGCACCATGGCAGCTGCATGAATGACAAACGAGCTTCCATCGATGGCTCTTTGCAAGATTCGCTCATCACTCAGTGTGCCAGCAGTTGTTTGTATGGCTAATCCAGCCAAAGCTGGAGTGTCCACTGTATGATGAGGGCGAACCAAAGCTCGTACGTGATACCCTCGAGACAGTAACTGACGGACGACATTATTTCCCACTAGCCCTGTTGAGCCTGTGACAAAACAGTTGCCATTAGTGAGGGTGTTTCCCTGTGATTCAATAGATCGAATTGATGCTTCCACGGTTCGGATCGCTTTTCGGACCTCCTGAGGGTACCGGGTTACTCGATCCGTCGTGGTTGAACCCGGCTGTCAATAATACTTCGTCAAAACATCGGTTGCGACTTTTGCATCTGTTTTTGGGAGCCATATTTGACGAGTAGGCCAAACAGAAGGGAAAATATGGGCAAAATAGTCCTGTATGCCGATAAAATGTGGGGTTTCATTCAACGAGGAGGTTGCTTTTTGTGGAGGAATTGCAAATTAGGCCAGTGATGAGCCGAGTGGAACAAAAACGTTTTATTCGACTTCCTTGGCGTATTTACAAGGATGATCCATGTTGGATGCCACCTTTAGTGATGGCACAAGAGGAACTCCTTGGTTTTCGTCGTCATCCGTTTTATGAGGCTTCGCGCACGCAGTCATTCCTTGCTTCACGTGGAGGGAAGGATGTCGGTCGAATTACAGCCATTGTCAACGCTGGTCATAACGAACGCTATCACGAAAAGCGCGGGTTCTTTGGTTTTTTTGAATGCGATGAAGATCACGTTGCTTCCAGTGGACTTTTTCATGCTGCAAAAGAATGGCTTCATGCGCAGGGAATGACGAGTATGCGTGGACCAGTCAATCCTTCTCTCAACTATGAGTGTGGACTCTTGATCGATGGTTTTGATACGCCACCTTTTTTTATGATGACACATAATCCACCTTATTATTCTCATCTCGTCGAAGAGGCTGGTCTTCATAAAGTAGAAGATATGTTTGCTTTCTGGGGGCGCCTGTCAATGTTACAGAGTATTGACAAGAAACTGGCAGTGATGGTGGAAGGAGTAAAAGAACGGTTTGGTGTAACCGTAAGAGCTCTTGATCGTAGTCGCTTTGCTCAAGAAGTGAGGATGTTTCTTGACATATATAATTCAAGTCTTGTGCGAACTTGGGGATTTGTGCCACTCTCACAAGGTGAGGTAAACCATATGGCAGCAAGTCTCAAACACCTCATTGTTCCCGAGTTGGCACTTGTTGCTGAGGTTGATGGAAAGCCCATTGGAACCGTTTTTTGTTTGCTTGATTACAATCCAAGAATCAAAGCAAGCCATGGGAGATTATTTCCATTTGGATTTATGAGACTGTTGTGGAATAAGCGAGGCATTAAGCGTATGAGGGCTATCAGTACAAATGTTATCCCTGAATATCAAGCATGGGGTGTGGGGCTAGTCTTGCATGCTGCACTCGTGCCAAGGCTTTATAAATGGGGAATGGATGAAGTAGAGTTTTCATGGGTGCTTGAGAGTAATAATCTTTCTCGCAAAACGCTTCAGCGGGGTGGAGCTCTCGTTACAAAAAAATACCGTCTGTATCAGGATGATCCGGTTTCGTAGACATGCGATCGATGTCTTCTCGACACAACATACGCCTTCATGGATTTAAGCTATCGACGGCGTCGGCTTGATCGAACTGTTCGTTTGCCCGTGCTGAAGGTGCTGATACCACCTCCTCCAACAATAACACCATTTGCTGAGGTGTTTGTACTTCGAGACGTTGAACGAGTGGGTGAGTTGTAATATGGCCAGACGCGACGCCCCTGTCGCTGAGCTTGTTCCCATCTCATTGATCCATAATTAATACCAGACAGGTTGAACGTTCGATAAGGATTGCGTGGACTTACTGCAAAGGCATTCGTACTTGCTCCAAAAGTTGCGAGAAGAGTACTTGCTAGAAGAGTGAGACGAAGGGTCGACATGTTATTTGCTTCCTCAGAAAAAAGAAAATCTGAAAGGTGTACGTGATAAAGCTAAGAAGAGTTTGGTGTATTCTCTCAATTTAGGCATTCAGGCACTAAAATACCTATTTGCCGCGATGCGGACGGTAGCCGATATTTTTTTTTGCACGGTGTTGCTTCTTTTGCTTCATCGTATTTCTCGCCTGCGGTTCCCCACGAATATGGTCTCCTGACGTCTGTTCAGTAAACGCTCGTACGGCTTCTTTACGCTTTCGGTCAAACGCTGCTTTCGGTGGATGTGCAGGAATTAAGCAGTCACATCCTGAACCAATAAGGTCTGATCTTCCCGCCTTTTCTAAAGCTCGGCGTACTTCGAAGTAGTTTTCAGGCTTAAAGAACTGCAGTAGGGCCCTTTGCATTCTTCGATCTTTCAGTCCTTTGGCAATTTTGATGCGTTTCTTTGTCATTGGGTCAATGCCGGTGTAGTACATACAAGCAGCAATATCAAAAGGGCTTGGAATGAAATCCTGAACCTGATCTGGTTTATAGCTGTTTCGCTTCAAAAAAAGAGCAAGGTCAATCATCTCCTCAATCCCACTGCCTGGATGACTAGCGATGAAATAGGGGACTGTGAATTGTTTTTTACCCACATCACGACTCGCCGACCGGAATGCTTCATCAAATTCGACGTAGTCGTCGGCTGATGGCTTTTTCATAAGTTTGAGTACGGAAGGATCAGTGTGCTCGGGAGCAACTTTTAAATGTCCTCCAACGTGGTGAGCAGCAAGTTCACGAAGGTACTCGGGATCCTTTTTTGCAAGATCCATGCGAACACCACTGGCTACCAGTACCCGCTTTACTCCCTTCACAGTGCGAGCTTCTTTCATGACTTCCTTGAGCGGTCCGTGGTTCGTCCCAAGTAATTTGCAGATAGTTGGATGGACACATGAGAGGCGACGGCATTTCGCTTCGATTTCGGGTCTCTTACATTTCATTTGGAACATGTTTGCTGTTGGGCCACCAATATCAGATATCGTTCCTTTGAAACCCGGTTGTTTTGTCAGGTTCTTGATTTCATTAATGATTGATTCTTTACTGCGGCTTTGAATGATTCTTCCTTCATGTGCAGTAATCGAGCAAAAAGTACAGCCTCCAAAACAACCTCGCATAATCTGCACACTGTTTTCAACAACTTCAAATGCAGGAATACGGGCATCGCCGTAGGAGGGGTGTGGCAGTCGAGTAAAATGAAGCGAATAAACCTCGTCCATTTCTTTTTGAGAAAGGGGTAACGCCGGTGGGTTTACGATTACAGTTTCCCTATCGTGGCGTTGAACAAGTCGTTTTGCATTGTACGGATTGGTTTCAAGGTGTGCGATTCTAGTCATTTCACAAAAGGCAAACTTGTCTGCTTTGACAGATTCATAGTCGGGTAGTTCGATCGTGTCCGGACAGAATGTTTCTGAACCAGTTGGCGGTGATTCACTTGCACCAAGTCGATATGCGATTCCTCTATGAGATCGTATATCTCGAAGATTTTTTCCTGATGCAAGTGCACGCGCAATTTCTAGAATTGTGCGTTCGCCCATACCAAAGGCAAGAAGATCTGCTTTGGAGTCCATAAGAATTGATCGACGGACAGTATCACTCCAATAGTCGTAATGAGCAATTCTCCGAAGGCTTGCTTCTACACCGCCGGCGACGACGGGTACGCCAGGAAATGCTTCACGTGATCTTTGGCAGTAGGCAAGAGTCGCACGATCAGGGCGGCGCCCAATAGCAGCATCAGGAGAATATGCATCGTCGTTACGAACTTTGCGATTGGCCGTGTAGTGATTAATCATCGAGTCCATGTTTCCAGCAGAGACACCAAAAAAGAGTCTCGGTTTGCCAAATTGCCGCCATGGTTCACATGAACGCCAGTCAGGCTGTGCTAAAACAGCCACTCGAAAGCCAGCGGCTTCAAGAAGTCGTGCGAGCAGACCGTTGGCAAAACTGGGATGATCAACATAGGCATCTCCTGATACAAGGACGATATCAACCTCATCCCAACCACGCTTGCGCATCTCTTTTCCACTCATGGGAAGGGGCGTTGGGGAGACTGGTATTGAAAGGCAGAGAGACATAAAAAGACCTAGGGGATGAAATCAATTGTACATCACTAAAAAATGCTCTGGACTGTTGGTGGTATATTCAGGAAAGTCGTTCCAAGGAGTTTTTCCGTGATTCATATGATCCGCTGTTCTACCTGTATATTCTGCATGGCTTTACTGACTTCCCTGTTGAGCCTGTCTGCTATGGCGGACGATGTTCCAACGGTAGAGGAAATTGACACTTGGATCACGGCACTTGGATCCCCCCAGTTTTCAAAAAGAGAAGCCGCTACTCAAAGCCTTATTGAGGCAGGGACAATCGTCCTTCCGCAACTCCGGAAGGCAATAGGTAGTGGTGACCTAGAAATGACTACTCGTGCCATCGAAGTTGCTCGTGATTTACTGGAGAGCGAAAATCAAAAGGTAGCCATAGCTGCAGAAAAATTTCTTGATGATGTGGCAAGTCATGATAAAGCCTCTGTTGCTGGATTGGCTGAGGCGACGCTTGATTTTCATGCCGTGGGTCTTGCTGATGCAGCAAAAGAAAAGCTCCAGTCGTTAGGTGTGAAGCTTGAAAGAGGTCTACTGGTAACTGGCGAGCAAGGAATGCACGCAACGTTAGACATGACATGGCAAGGCAAATCTGATGATCTAAAACTACTCCTTCGTTTGCCTGGTCTGCTGATTGTGAGCATGCATGGAGTGCCTGTTGATGACAATGGTGCAGTCGTTCTTGGACGCCTGCGCCGAGTCGCGAGGATAGAACTTTATGGTACGGGTCTTGACGAAGAACAAGTTGCATTAATCACAGAGAAACTGAAGGATACGCATATCGAATTTCGTAAAGGTGGGAAACTTGGAGTGGCAGGTCATCCAACGGCAGTGCCATGTCATCTTACGATGGTGCAACAAGATTCTGCTGCAGATAAAGCAGGCCTTCAAGTTGGAGATATTGTCCTCAAGATAAATGGTAAAGAGGTACAGAATTTCGAGGAACTTACAGCTATTATCGGAACCTTCGGTCCAGGAGAAAAAATTGACCTCGAAATAATCCGAGGCCAACTTGGAGGACCTGGTGAGCATTTGAGTCGCTCGATAGAGCTTGATGCGTGGTAATGTAGCTCTCTAAAATTTCAAATAAATGACGAACAAAAATTCAAAAGAAGAACTGGTGGATGTGCGGTGGCACACGCATGCTGTTAGTAGAGCAGATAGAGAACAGGCTGCGGGGCATAAAGGATGTGTCCTCTGGTTTACGGGGCTTTCGGGGTGTGGGAAAAGTACAGTCGCTAATCTAGTTGATCGACAGCTGTACAATCGCGGTTGTCATACGTTTGTATTGGACGGAGACAATGTTCGCCACGGACTCAATGCAGCCCCAGCGTTATTGGAAACACACCATGGTAAAACCTTCGCGAGTCGGTTCGGCTTGGGGTTCGGTCAACAAGACCGGGAGGAAAATATTCGCCGAATTGGTGCGGTTGCTGAATTATTTGTGCAGGCAGGAATCGTGACTTTAGCAGCCTTTATTAGTCCATACCGACGTGATCGTGATGCAGTTCGTGCAATGCTTCCTGAAACAGATTTCATTGAGATCCACGTAAGAGCATCCCTTGCGGTTTGTGAGAGCCGCGATCCAAAAGGCCTTTACAAGAAGGCGCGAGCTGGAGAGATCACAAGTTTTACTGGCATCGATGATCCTTATGAGGCACCTCTTCAGCCCGAGATCACCCTTGATTCAGACTCCAAGGCACCAGATTCTCTCGCGAACGAAGTTTTGCGTTGGCTTGAGCAGACAGGAAAGATTCCAACCGTGAGTTGAATAGGCCTCTCTGTTGAGAATCATTCAGAGGGTCCTAGCAATTCAAGAATATTTCCATCGGGATCACGGACGCATGTAAGAAAGATGGTTTGTGGAGCAAGCGATTCTGGAAGTGAAACTGGGCCCTTCGCAATTGGTTTCACATCATTTTTAGCTAATCGATCCAGAGCAGCTTTTGTGTCCGCTACCATGATGGTGAGGTACCGAAAACCATAATGAGAATGAATAAATTCATTCTCACCTTGACGAGGGGATGTTTCTGCCACGCGCATAAGCTTAAGTTTTGTTGCTTGAGGGCCATTACCAAGCACAAGAACACGAATCGAGAGTGGCTTATCATCAGTCAAGCCAGCATCATTGGCAAGTGATGATGGCACTTCAAATCCATCGATCTCATGAAATCCAATGACATCTTTGTAGAAGGAAACAGATTTTTCTAAATCCTGTACGACCATTCCGATATCGATAGTGGTGCTGTTAAAAGTGACTGTCTCAGCAGCAAAGCAGAATAGAGAAGTGGCAGCTATTCCAGAGAAGAGGCTGGATAAGAGAAAAGCTTTGCAGAAGGACATAAAAAGTTCTCCAGTTTTTAAAAAGGAAGTTGAAGAGATCAACGATTTATGAAGGAGCAACGTCATCGACTCCTTCGCATTACTTAAGTTACTGACAAGCAGGCTCTTTCGATGGAAAAAAGTGCAAGCAACCACGAAACTCTACTGTACAACGAACCCAGTGGAAAGCGATCTCGGTTAAGGTTTCAGGATGCCAAACAACGAAACAGCGATTTATTCAATTTGACTATCAATCCAAAAACCCAGATAACTCTTCACTGCGTGCTGGTGCTTGTAACTTTCGAACAGCTTTGGCTTCGATTTGTCGAATCCGCTCTCTTGTCACTTTGAAAATATGTCCTACCTCTTCAAGTGTGTAGCTGTACCCATCGCCAAGCCCATACCGCAGTTTGATAATTTCTCTTTCACGATAGGAAAGGCTCTTGAGCACTTTTGAAATTCGATTTCGAAGCATTTCCTGAGCTGCACCAACAGCTGGATTTTCAGCACCCGTGTCAGGCAAAAGATCTCCAAAGTGGCTGTCTTCGCTATTGCCAACCGGGCGATCCAGACTGATCGGATAGCGACTCATAGCGGTTACACGACGGGTTTCATCGACTGGTGTGCCAGCACGAGCAGCAATTTCTTCAATGGTTGGTTCACGTCCGTATTCCTGAAGCAACTGACGCGCTACATTTCGGACGCGGCTCATGGTCTCGACCATATGAACTGGAATGCGGATTGTTCGACTTTGATCTGCAACAGCACGGGTAATTGCCTGACGGATCCACCATGTGGCATATGTGCAAAATTTGAAACCACGGCGGTATTCAAACTTGTCAACGGCCCGCATCAATCCTGCATTTCCTTCCTGGATCAGGTCGAGAAAGGATAGACCTCTGTTTCTATATTTTTTGGCAATGGAAACAACAAGACGGAGATTCCCTTCTGATAACCCCCTCTTTGCTTTTTGATATCTCCTGAAGATCACTCGAATTTCTTCAACTCTTCTCTTCAAACTGCGAGGCGTTTCCTGGCAGGCTTTCAAAATAGCTCTATATTCTTCAACAAGTTCTGCTCGGGCAGATGGAGGCTGTTTAGATCGTTTATGTGCATCAATTTTTGTTTTGAGTTCCTTGACGCGAGCGAGAAAGCCCTCGAGTGACGGAATCATGGCTTCGATTCGCTGTGTTCTTAAGCCGAGTTCCTCAATCAAACGAACACATCGTTGGCGACGACGTCCGAGTCGAGCCCAAGCCCGACGACGTTCTCCCATTCTTCGCTTTTTACCAAGAGCAATTCGATAGTCAGCCTTGTTCTGTTTAAGAAGTTCTTCAAGTGTGCGAAGGTTATGTGGTAGACGACCAAGAATTTGTTCTTTTTCCAAACGGTCGGTTACTGACACTTGTACAGTTCGGTCAAACGGCAACTCGCCACGGTGTACACGGGAGAGAACTCTGAATGCCTGCTGACAGACATATTCACACTCGATTAGCTTGGCTCGTAGTTGGGCCCGTGTAGTTTCAATTCTACGAGCAAGAAATATTTCTTGCGCTCGAGTAAGGAGAGGAATCTCACCCATTTGAGTGAGATACATGCGCACTGGATCGTCTGACCAGTTTTCAACCTGCTCAGCAAGAACCTCTTCCGTTTCAGCAGCAACGTCGACATCACTGCCCTCAGGGATTTCACCTTCTTGAATATCTGGAGTAACCGCTTCATCAAGGAGTTCGGAATCTGCTTCCTCAGCAACTACTTTTTCGGTGAGTTCCTGAACTCCCTGTGGGTTGGATGTAACATCGTCTTCAAGTTCATCTAGTAACGAGTCGTACAAGTGAAAGCTCCTTCAAATACCAACTAAAAAATGATGCCAGTGAAAACCACCGGAGTGACCTCTGGTCTACTGATGCATCTTTCGTTCGAACGACAGTGTGATTCAAGGCGCGACCAAGTCCAGTGCCCAAAAAACTTTCCGGGAGAAAGCGACTTTTTGGCCGAAGAACTGGATTACAGACGCTAAAAAAGGGGGGGGAATTGGAGAAAAGGGGAGATGATTGGAAAATACCTCGTTTGAGAGGACGCATCATTATGTCGCTAGAACCGAGGGAAAGCCAACTTTTTTTGGCGATGAAAGCCTTAAAATTCCAAAAAAATGACGTTTGTTGGTAAAAACTTCCGGCGGAAGTGTTTCTGCGGCCAATTACATTTGAAAACTTTCTTGGATCACAGCACATATGAAATCATTTTATTTACCATGTCATTGTTCGCAACGGCTCGAAGTCACAACTGGTCAAGCAGGAGGATTGGTCACCTGTTCCTCTTGTGGTGAGGCGATCTCGGTGCCAAAACTCCGAGATTTTCAAAAACTCGAACCCGTACAGCGAAGTCACAAGGTTCAAAAAGGACATTGGAGAAGGGCGCATTCCTTTACGCTCGCAGGAAGCACCATTGCCGTATTGGCCTTTGTTTCAGCATTCTGGTTGACCAGTCAACCCGTCACATTGGATCCAGAAGTGGTTCGAAACCATGTCATGTCGAATTACAGTGATCAGGATATTCTCAAAGCCTGGAAAACCCTATCTCGGTCTGGTGTTGCCCGACAACCTTTTCCTCATGAGAAGTATATCCAGCAGCAGTATTATTATTGGATGGGAGTATCGCGTGGTCTTTCGGTTTTTGGTGCCATTGGAATGTGTATTGCCATTGCAGGTATAGGAATGTTGGTCAAAGACCGCATCAACAAGGAATGAAAGCAGCCTTTATAAAAAGAACGGGTAGCCCAGACACCATTGTTGTAGGTGACCTTTCTCCCCCATGTCTTGGTCCACGGGATGTATTGATTCGAGTCAAAAAATGTTCCGTCAACCCAATCGATACCTATGTGCGGGCAGGCTTAGTAGCCATGCCATTAACATTTCCGTTTGTTGTTGGAAGTGATTTCGCAGGCGACATTTTGGCTACTGGATGCGATGTTGACGGATTCAGGCCAGGCATGAAAGTGTGGGGTTCAAATCAAGGTTTACTCGGGCGTCCTGGTTGCTTTGCAGAAAACATTGCAGTGCACGAGCGATGGGTCTACCCGAAGCCAGAAGGTGTAAGTTATGAGACAGCGTCCGCAGCGGCTTTGGTCTCGATGACAGCCTGTCTTGGACTTCTACATCATGCATGTATTGCTGAAGGAGAGACAATTTTTGTGAATGGTGGCTCCGGGGCAGTCGGTATCGCAGTTGTTCAAATTGCAAAAGCATTAGGTGCCAGAGTAATTGCATCCGCCGGAACGCCAAAAAAGCGAAAAATGGTAGAGGATTACGGTGCAGATGTTGTTGTGGATTACCATGACCCAGCTCAGGTTCTGAAGTCGGTCCGCCAGTTCGCTCCCCATGGAGTTGATGTTTTCTGGGAAACCTCACGGGAGCCAGACTTCCATATGGCTATTTCCATAATTTGTGAGCGTGGGCGGATAGTGTTGATGGCAGGTCGAGATGCACAGCCATCATTTCCAGTTGGACCTTTTTATGTGAAGCAGTGTCAAGTGCATGGGTTTGTGATGTTCAAATCTTCAAGTGAAGAGCAATTGGCTGCGGCACTTAATATTAATAGATGGTTATCCTCAGGTGCCTTGAGGATGCCAGTTGATCGTGTGCTGCCACTTAGCAGTACCGCGGAGGCTCATCGGCTTCAAGAAGCTAGTACGGTGCACCAGAGCCAACAGTTGCACGGAAAAATAATTATTGATTGCGATTGAATCAGCGACCAAAAGACCATGGCCATCGAGCAGATTTTGTAGATGGTGTTGGCTGGTTGTTGTCTTCAGCAGTCGGTTTTTGAGTTGCCACTGACTGCTGCTGATTTGAGACACTTCGCTCTTGACGAATTTTTTGCAATTCTTCTTCTACTGCACCCACAGTAGCACGAATATTAGGAAACATACCACTGAATACAGAGGGTTTTTTCTGTAGTTCTTTGTTAGGGTATGTTTCAAGCGTCGGTGCCTGACTGACCCGAGGAACTGATGTAGGACGAGTGCCCTGTTGTCTTGAAGACATTTGGGAAGATTTTTGTAACGACGACGTTTTCTGTTGACGAGTGTCTGACGACGTTATTTGAGTTTGAGCCGATGGTGATGCCGTCGCCTTTGTCGCTTCTGTCAAAGACGGACTTGGCTTCTGTGCAGCAGGAGTAGTCGCTGTCTGTGTTTGTGAAATTGTTGCGGCATCGTTCTGAGCTGCCATCTGTTGGTCAACGGGCTGAGGGTTTCGACTTTGGGGTACCTCAGAGGTAAAAGACCTTTCGGCTTGAATGGCGATGCTTTCTGGTACCACGAGATATCGTTTAGGAGATGGCGTGGTGGGTTGCGTTGACGTAGGTCCGGATGGTTCCTCAGGTGATTGTTCCATTTCCGGATTAGCATTGTCAGCGAGCGTCAACTCAGCCATTTCAGGCATTGAGGGCGTTGCAATCACGGGTTCAGGATCCGAGGTATTGAGAAGAGCTTCCGTTGGTACGCTTTCTTCCTGGTTGCTAGCAATGCCTTGGCTGTTAGGAGTAGAGATACCCGCTGGTTCTGGATCCACTTTGTGTGCAACAGGGTCTGGCTGTTCAATAAGTGGGCTATCTGATGTGATTGAATCAGAAGAGACTTCTGTTAGCGATGAATCATCTATCACATTCGACTCTGATATTTCTTGGTGCTCAATACCCACGGTTTGATTTATGTTCGAAGCCAGTGGTGGAGTATTTTGTTTCTCACTAACGTCTGTTGACGGAATAGATGAGTTAGCTACCCAAAGATTGGTATCTGTGTGGGTTGCTGAAGCAGGCTGAAAAACTGGTGCCTCATATGTCTCGAGCGGCATGTTTTTCTCATCTGATTGAGCAACAGCGGCACCTTCTACAAGCTGTCCAGAAAGAAGGGGTTGCCCTTCTCGTATTGGATGTTTCATCAACATGCCATCAAAGCGATCTTTTGCACGAAGCGCAGTGCTTGGCATCATGGCCTTCGGCCATTCCTGTAAGGCAACATCAAACACCGTGACTGGCGATCCTTGGGATAAATCGCGCAATGCAACAAAAATTGGTTCACATTCAACCTGAGGCTTCGCCTGGGCAAGATGAACATCAAGAGTTCGATTAATACCGACAGCAGCAACTGCTCCGGCAGCAAACGCTGCAGCAAATACAGTTATTGCTCGCGGACGTTGAGACTCAGAAGGGTTTTTTTTCGACATAGCAGACTCCGGATCAATGCCGGTGTATTCGGCACATTTAGCCATCGCAGACGATACCAATCGGAGTCGGCATGACCGTCTTGCCAAAACTTCGTAGTTTGACATTCATCGGATACTGTTTTTGATGACATCTGCCTTTTCAGTTCCGTTTTCCTTAGCAAAGATTGCTAACGAAAGCCTGAAAATTAAAAATGGGTCAAAACAACAAAGTTTGACTCCATAACGGCTTTTATTCATTCTTTGTGAAGAATGGATCAGACACGCGTTTCAGAGGTCGTATCGCGATCAGTCGTACGCCGGCACTGCTTATATCATCACGAAAAAAAACATCACCGACGGTTGAGGACTCATCACCGCTACAACTCATTAAGAGCATTGATTCTGGTGACAGAGTTGTTTCAAACGTTAAGTGATCTAAATCATGTTGTTTTTGGCCAGCCTCAAGCCGGAACACTCCTTCATCGCCAACCCATTTTCGTTCTGTTGGTCCGTGTTTGATGATCGGGCAAACTTGTATCCGTACCTTTCCGTTTGCAGCTGGCCATGCACGTAGGACAAAGTTTGCACATGCATCTAAATATGTTGCGCCTTTTACTGCCCCATCAATCTTCTCTAGGAGTATGAGTTCCTCGTTACCGCTAGAGGATACAACCTCATTTTCACGTCCTGGAAGAAGTCGAAGTGTTCGTCGTACAACAGGGGGAACTTCGACGAGAGCTTGTGTTGTTACCATGTCCAAGGCAGGGTCAAACGGTGGAATAAATCGTTTCATCAAGTCTGGTGGAAGAGCTGCTGAGATAACACCTGCTCGCAAGCCATTGGCTTGTAGCCTTTGCCGTATATCGCCATGAATGATTTGTTCATCTGTAAAGTCCCACAATGTCGAGGTCATTTGGGAGTCATGTTCACCAAATCGAACAAAAATAAGTTCAAATGGAATTGTCTTTGGTTCTGGTTTCGTATCTGAAGTATTTTTGGAAAGAGTGAGTTCTGGCTCGGAAAGCAAGTCGTGAGACAAAATGGCAGTTCGGCAGCCAGCGATGAGTACTGGGAGTAGACCCAATAAGAATATAAATCTGATTAATCGTCGCGAACCAAGTTGTATGTTTGCACAATACGTTTGGAGCATGACAGAAACCACTGTTACGAAAATGGAAAAAGCCTTCGGAGGGTAGATAGGCTCATTGGATCTGTCAATGTCGTGACAGGGCATTTATGCCATTGCTTTCACGGCATTCTTGAAGAGTGCAAGTCCGGCTCCAGCAGCAGTGGGATCGATTCTGCCTATCCATGCTGGATGTTGTGTGACGTCGATAAACCGTTCTGGATGCGGCATAAGGCCAAGAATTCGACCGGTCTCATCGCAGGCACCAGCGACATCACCCATAGAGCCATTTGGATTTGTTGAAGCTCCAGTAGAATCAATCGCATAGCGCAGAACCAATTGTCCAGATGCCTCAAGTGCTTGTAGATCATTTTGGGTATTCGTTACAAATCGTCCTTCGGCATGAGCGATAGGAAACTCACAGTTCTTAATGCCCTCGAGAAAAACACATTTGTTTGGGGCGGACTTTAATTGAACCCACTGATCAACAAAATGTCCACATGTGTTGTGAGCTAAGGTTGCCTGACCATTGAGTAATAAACCCGTTTGTAGCAATACTTGAAAGCCGTTGCAGATTCCAAGAATCAACCCACCCTTGTCACGAAACTTTTGTAGAGTGTCTCCAAGCCGAAGCTTCAGTTCAATGGCGAGGATACGGCCGCTGGCTATATCATCACCATAGGAAAAGCCCCCTGGGATACAGAATATCTGAAAGTCATTGGCTAATTCGGGCTTTTCTGTCAAAGCACGAATATGAACACGCCGAGTGATTGCACCGGCCTGTTCAAATGCATAAGCAGTTTCAAAGTCACAGTTTGTTCCGGGAGCACGAAGAATGAGAGCACGAGGAGCGAGCATGTGAGATAGTATTCAATGAGGAAGTTAAGTGGAGTGTTGTCGCCAGGCTTGGGATAGGGTGTCAACAGACACATGAGTATCTTGACCGACGATGTCATGTATTTCGAGAAGTGGTTTATCTAGCACTTCACCAATCCATGCCCATGTGAGTTTACCGACTATGGATTCAAATCGCTTAGTGCATGACGTAGGCACTTCACAAATGAATCTCCCTGGAGTTTCACTAAAAGCATGTATGAGGTCACACGTTTGGCTTTCCGGGGTTATTTCGGAGGGGATGGCTTTGAGATCAATACGAAGGCCTGTCTTACCCCCAATCGCCATTTCTGCGACAGCAGCTAAGAGTCCACCATCAGAGATATCATGACACGACGCAATACAATGGGATCGGATTGCCATGGCTACGGCGGACCATGTTGCTTGACAGCTCTCTACATTGATCTGAGGAGAACTTCCTTGGGTGAGCCCACAGAGCAATTCAAGTTGTGAGCCAGCGAGTTCATCACGTGTCATTCCAATAATTGCAATACGGTTTCCAGCTGTTTTAAGGTCAGGTGACATTGTGGATCGGATATCATCAACCTGCCCTAATGCTGTTGTAAGAAGCGTAGGAGGAATAGAAAGTTCATGATGCTGTCCATCTTCATCAGTAAATGAGAAGACGTTGTTCAGACTGTCTTTACCGCTCACGAATGGTGTGTTGAAGGCTACTGCCATGTCATGGCACGCACGACAAGCCTCGACAAGCGTGCCAAGAGATGACTCGCGTCGAGTGTCGCCCCAACAAAAGTTATCAAGGAGTGCTATTTTGTTTGGATCAGCACCAGCAGCAATAACATTAGATATTGCCTCAACAATACCACCTGCTGCCATCTGGTAAGGATCCACTGGACCAAGTCGATGCCTGAGGCCTACTCCAAGCACAATCCCCCGATCCCGTCCAAGAACTCCACGAATAACAGTGCCGTCTGCTGGACCATCACCCGGTCCAAGCAGAGGCTTCAGGACGCTACATCCTTGTACTTCGTGGTCGTATTGACGAATAATCCATTCTTTACTCGCAACATCGGGGGCAGATAATATTCCGAGCAAGCATGGAATGACGTCAGGAAGTGAATCAGGCCACTCGGTTTTGATGCGTTGGGGAGGAGAATAGCGAGAAATCAAACGGCGCTTCGGTCTGCCGTCATGAAGAAAATGGCAGTCGAGGTTGCCGGCTATTTGCTCATGCCATTTGAGTACCAGTTTTCTTTGACCTGTAAAGGTGCCGATAACCGTGGCTTCAACACCTTCGGATTGCGCTAGGGCGGACATTTTTTCCCAGTTGTGCTCTGGGACTGCAAGAACCATCCGTTCCTGTGCTTCAGAAATCCAGACTTCGGTCGCTGAAAGACCATCATATTTCAACGGAACCCGGTCAAGCGAAATCTCAGCACCAAGTTCTGCACCCATCTCACCGACAGCGCTGGAAAGTCCTCCAGCCCCACAATCAGTAATGGCATTAAAGAGACGGTGCTCCGCTGCAGTCAGCACAAAGTCACATAGTTGTTTTTCATTAATGGCATGACCAATCTGAACCGACCCTCCGGATTCAGTTTCACTCGAACTCGAGAGTTCAATGCTTGAGAATGTCGCACCATGAATACCATCTCGGCCCGTTCTTCCTCCTGCAACGACAACAAGATCACCCGGTTTGACACAGCCATCAGCTGTGTTGCGAGGCATGACACCAACCGTTCCACAAAATACGAGTGGGTTGCACGTATACCCTGAATCATAAAAAACACCGCCAGCAATGGTTGGAATACCCATTCGGTTTCCATAGTCACGGACACCAGCGACAACGCCTTCAAGAAGTCGTTGTGGATGAATTACTCCAGGAGGTATCTCTGATGCGGAGTCGTCTAAAGGACCAACACAAAACACATCAAGATTGGCAACAGGTTTTGCCGCTAAGCCCGTTCCGAGGACATCACGGATAACACCTCCAAGGCCGGTTGCAGCACCACCGTAAGGCTCGATAGCAGAGGGATGGTTATGTGTTTCAACTTTGACACAGATGTCATGATCACCATCAAATCGAACAACTCCTGAGTTGTCCCGAAAGACGCTCACGCACCAGTCTTTTGGCCCGAGACTATTTCGGATTTTTTGCGTTGCTGCAAACACTGTTTCCTTCAGTAAGTTGTCATACTTTGTTATGCCATCTGGACGAATGTGGTCGACAGGACTTCCAAGCGTTTTATGACAACAGTGCTCGCTCCATGTCTGAGCAATTGTCTCAAGTTCTATCTCAAATGGCTCGCGGCCAAGATTTTGGAAGTGCTCACGTACAGCTCGGAGTTCATTTGCTGTGAGTGCAAGGCAACACTCACTACTCAGTTTTTCTAAGTCAGTATCATTCAAGCCATTGAGACAAATGGTTTGCTGAGAAAAAGTCCAAGATCTACCCCTAGCAAGTGAGTCGAGTGACAATGGCCCAATGACAACATCATGTATGGCTTCGCTCGCAAGAAGTTTCCATGCCAGTCGCTTTGCATCGCATGCATCAAGGTCTGGGATCCAAAACTTCTTAATGCTTCGAACTGCCTTTGGATGTAGATCCAATAAAGTGAGAGACTCACACGCAGACTGAGCGGCAGGATCCGTGACTCCTGTGCGTGGGAGAATATGAACAACCGTAGGAAGGTTATTCGGTCCCTTGAGCAGCGAGGCATCTCCTACTTTGGCTATCCGATATGATTCAGTAATAGGATCAGTGAGAAGAGTGGTAGCCAGTTTTTCAATATCTTTTTGCGAAAATGCACCTTCAATGAGCCAGCCAGTAGCTGAGGAGGCGTGGGTACAAGCGTTGATTCCAAGAGCTTTTGCGCCTTGAATAAGGTCCTGCGCCAAGTAGTCCTGAGCTGTGTCTTTGAGATGAACATCAACCTCCCAGAGCATCTCGTGCCTCCTTTGCTCGATTCAATAGTTTTACAAGTCGTTGGCGGTTTTCTGATTCGATTGCAGCTAATATTTTTTCAATGTTCGCTGCGACCTTCGAAAGGGCTTTTCCTGTATTCACGGCATTATCAAGAAGAATATCAGCCCATAATTCTGGGTCACCAGAGGCAATTCTTGTGGTATCTCGCCACCCACCAGCGGTGAATGGATGTGCTGATGAAGGAGTAGAAAGCGCTATAGCTGCAGAGAGCAAGTGGGGTGCGTGGCTTGTGGATGCTAAAATTTTGTCATGATTTTTAGGACTCATTGTCATGACGTGTGAGCCAAGGGCAGACCAAAAATCACTAATACGACGAGTGTCATCATCCGGAGTGCGGCGGGCAGGGGTAACGACTGTCATTCGCCCGTTAAATAATGTTTCACTCGCAGCCAATGCACCACGTCTATGACTGCCAGTGAGAGGATGGCTTCCGACAAAGCAACCGCGTCTTGTCCGCCTGTGCCTTTCCCATGCCGACACAATGGTATTTTTTGTGCTGCCAGCATCTGTGATGAACGTACCCGGTGATACATGTTTATCAATACGATCCAACAGATCTGGGATCGTGCTTACGTTTGTTGCAAGAATCACAAGATCAGCTTCAGCAACGGCACGTTCAAGATTAAGCGAAGTCTCAGTAATGGTCTTTGATTTTTTTGCGAGGGAAAGAGATCTGTTTGATCGCCCAACCCCAATAATTCGATTGGATATCTTTCGGCTTTGTAGGGAAAGGCCGATAGACCCACCGATCAAGCCTACCCCCACAATTGTTACGGTAGGCCAGTCGCGAGTTCTTTTTGTAGAGGGCTTTGGCTTCATAATTTGAACTTCTTGTACCAGATGACCGCCAAAATTGTGAGTAGATGCTAGAATATTCTGCATGCTTAGGCGACGAATGCCAGATGGGGATGTGTCGGAACTTCTCAATAGGATTTCCATTGCCACGTCTGCTGGCATCGATATGCGAAAGGCATGGGCAAATGAGGCAATTCATGCCACTCACCGCTGGCGTCCGGCTATTTCAGCAGTATCACACTCTCTTGCTCGTGGCAGGACACTTAGGGAGTCAATATTAGCTGCTGGCGGCACGTTTTCACCAACTGTGCAAGGAATGCTTGCTGCTGCTGAAAAGGCAGGTTGTGAGCCGGATGTTTGTCGTGAGTTGGCGATTCAATTGCGCCGCGCATCCCTTCTTGCACAATCTTTGAGGCGATCCCTTATAAAGCCTGCAATGCAAGCACTTGTTGCGATAGGAGCCATTGCAGTCTTGATTTTATTTGCAGGAAAATCTTTTGATATGGTCGGTTTAGGTCTTTTTGGTTTTGAGGGTGTATGTATTTTCCTTTCAAGTGTTATAGCCCTTGTACTTGTTGGCTACTTCTTGTTTTTGTGTGCAATGGCTAGTTGGCGGCGTCAAGGGGCTATGCATCACTTTGTAAAAAAAGTACCAGTGTTAGGCAAAGCGATTGAGGATATGGAACTTTCGGCATGGTGCCGCGCTGGATCCCTTGCAACTGGCGTTGGCTTAGATATTCGTCGTATGATTGAATTGACCTCAACGGTGTCACCAAGTTTGGCAATAGACCCCTTTCATGCCCTCAATCGTCTTCAAACGGGATTAACTCTTTCGGAGATGTTAAGGGAGACTGGTCTTTTCCCACGCGCTGTGATCGAAGCTGTCGGTGTTGGCGAACTAACGGGTGGAACGGCTGAAGCACTTGATCGAATGGCCAATAAATACGATGACTCTGCTGCACGAGGGTTTACCATGGCAGCCAACGGAGTTGGAACGGCATCTTGGGTAGTTGTTGCATTGGTCGTAGCCGCCATTATCTTCCAGGTTTTTTCAAAATACGTTGGAATTCTACAGGATGTCATAAAAGGTTTTTGACGATAAGCATTCCATGAAACTTTTTATTTACGCAATGGTTGTGTGCTTCTTGATCGGCTTACGAGCTTCCGTAACCGCCGAAGAAGTTCCTGCATCAAGTGGTCGTGAAACCCATCAGGAATGGATGGCCAAAATGGGATATCAGCGGCACAGTGGAGGGTGGAGGACGATTCAAGAAATTGAGATTATCGAACGGAATAAAAAAAAGAATTTGGCAGAAAAACAATGGATAAAGCAATTAGAACGTTTCAGAATAGATCTTTCGAAGAATGATTCTGCAGAGGTCCGGAGACGGATTACAGAGATTTCTGATCCCTACGCAGTTCCGGCTCTCGCATCAGCATTGGTAAACGAGCCAAACAGACGCGTGCGACTTTTGTACATTGACGCTCTCTCTCGAATTGAATCTCCGGAAGCTCGAACAACCTTGGTCTTCGCGTCAATTGATCATCCTGATCAAGAGACTCGCATTGATGCGATCGATCGATTGATTGAATCGGATCCTCAATCGGTAGCACCATTTCTTACGGCTGCTCTTTCGGGTCAAGATAATGCCCGTATTAATCGAGCGGCTGCTTCATTGGGTCGACTTGGAGTAACAACTGTTGTCCCTCAACTCATAAATGTTTTAGAAACGCAGCACATGACAACCGTTGGAAATGGCACACCAGAAGGATCAACAACGGCAACATTTACACCAAACGGCAATGCTGGACTTTCAATGGGGAGCAGCCGGAGACAGATCAATGTTCCAATGAGAAACCGTGATGTCTTGGAGGCATTGGTTTTGCTGACGGGTGAAAATTTTGGTTGGGATCTTCTTGCATGGCGAGCCTGGTTAGCTCGTCAGCGCGCTCCGATGCCCCTTGACCTCCGCCGCGGTGAGTTATGTGGTCTCTCCCGATGATTGCCGACGGCGCGGAAACCAATTGGCATCTAAAACAAGAAGAGCAACGCGATTTTCTAGATTCGGCCGAAAGATTACTAGGAGCAACATCGGTAGAAACCAAGCCATGAAGAGCCCTCCATCATGAGCTTTCCAAAACTGACTTCCAACAAGGACAGCCGCCGTACAGCTCATCAATGTGCCAAGATTCTTTGGTGATGGCCATATGGCAAGTGTTGCCATCATAGCAATAAAAGCAGCCAAGACTGGCAAGCGAAATACGGCATCATTTCCTGGCAATGCCCAGAAACCTTCCAGGGAGACATCATTTGGGAAAATCCAACCAAACATCTGTCTTAATTGGTCAATAAACGTTCCATTATCAGGTGAGGTAAACCAGAGTGCGATCACAAGAACAAGAAGAGCCGAGACAACGCCAAGAGTGAATCGACGAATGCCTCGCTCCCAATAGAACGCACACCAGAGTGGAAGAAGAAAAATAGGGTAATAAATGGCTCCAATGGCTAGTCCAATAAGTGATCCAGCAGTGAAAGGTCGTCGGTATGTGACAACGGCCCATGTGATCAATGCACCAGGAAGTACATGATCAACACGACCGGTCATAATGGCGGTATACGGTAGAAGGAGGTACAGGACTGCTGCAGCAATACCTAGGCGAATGTTATCAAAATGCCACCAACCGATCAGGACCATGCCACTTACAATTGCCAGCTGTGAGAGGATAGCCATGATACGAGCTGTTGTTTCGTGAACTGCCCGACGAGTGCTCGCAGCGGTCTCAGCACGAGATGGATCTGGTTCCGGCGTAAAAATTCTTTGCGTTGATATCTGCGGTAATAAAAACAGAAGAGGATAGCCAGGACCTAGCCGTGTGAGTTGGTCGGCATCGACATGCCCTTCTCCTGCTTCTAGTTTGGTTGCTGTGGCAGCAGCAGCAAGATCTTCACTTTGAGGACGAGTTGTTACAACATTCGCAAGCAAGAAAACCAATAAAGAGATACCTAGGAATGTTAGACCACCCACAGAAAGATTTGGTTCTAACATTGGTCGTCGAACCATATTCGAATCAAAAAGCAATCGCAACAAAAATATGCCAGAAACGGTGAAGATCCAAATAAAACCAAGTTGTTGAGCAGCCATACTTGCTTTGTAGCCACCGTATTCAACTGCGAGTAAGCCCGGGGCGAGAAGAATAAGGCCAACAAGATCCAAGTTTCGCACGCTCAATACTCGGTTAAATTTAAAGAACAGAGCAATGGAAAGAAGTGAGGCCAAATAAAACCATGTTGTTGGATTTACCCGGTAGTAATGAAAAAGAATATCACTCATAAAGACTGAGAGTACGTCCATTACGACGACATTGAAAGTCGACTGCTGGAATTATTGTATTGGCTGGGTCCATTTGAAATGAAAAGGGACGTGGCATGGCTAAAAAGGCCATATCAGTGGGGCTAAAAGCACTGTAACAATCATCACGATGAGGTTGAGTGGACCTCCAAAACGAGTGTAGTCTGTGAATTTGTATCCCCCTGGTCCGTAAATCATGAGGTTGGTTTGATACCCCATAGGCGTTGCAAATCCACAACTGGCTGCCACAGTTACGGCCATTGCAAAGGGCATTGGATTGACCTGAAGGTTAGTAGCCGTTTGCCAAGCGATGGGAAACATCAGAACAGCTGCGGCATTATTACTCATCAATTCTGTGGCAAACATGGTAATGAGGTAGACTGTTCCAAGAACAAGGAGGGGACTGCTTCCTACGGCACCGATTGCAGATTCAGCAATTAGCCCATCAAGTCCTGTTTTTTCGACCGCCTGTGCCAAGCCAAAACTTGCTGCAATAAGAAGCAGTCCTTCCCATGCAATAGATCGGCGAGCGTCAGTCGCCGAAATACATCTTGTTGCCAGCATCGCTGCTGCTGCTGCAAGAGCTGAAGCAACCATTGGAATCAAACCGAGAGTCACGGCAAGAATCATGCCGACCACTACTGTGATAGCTATCCAAGCACGATCATGACGTGGAGGCGCAAAATCAGCTATTTGACTTACGAGATAAAAATGTCGGTTTGAACGTTGAAGATCGAGAAATTGAGGGCTTGCTTCTAAAAGCAAAGTATCACCAGGTTCCAGTTCAATGCTTCCGACTTTCTTGCGAAGCCGTTCACCATCTCTTGCCACGGCTATGATGACGGCATCATAGGTTGATCGAAATCGGCCCTCCTTAATGCTACGGCCAACGAGTGGGCAACTCGTTGAAACCACGGCCTCTACCAGAATACGTTCACTTCGAGGGTCATCAAGTTTAAATACCTGATCGGTTGCAGGGCGGAGTCCACGAATTTTTTGAAGTTCGAGGACAGAGTCAACAACACCTACAAATACCAGACGATCACCAGACTCCAAACGTTCTGTTGGGGCAACAGCCGCCATAACGTGTCCATTGCGATCAATCTCCATGAGAAAAAGACCATGGAGACCTCGGAGGCCTGCCTGTTCAATGGTCTTTCCAACGAGAGGACTCCCATGTTCAACAAGCATCTCTAGAGAGTATTGACGTGGATCATCACTCGCACTCATCGCTGGTCGACGGTCCTTGAGTAAAACCTTGCTTGCCAAAATGAGATAAACAAGCCCGATTATAAAAAGCGGAAAGCCAAGCCATGA
>MDSZ01203442.1_pt1 | contig 49510 bp, 57 predicted proteins | sample 811201 | NCBI WGS metagenome assembly MDSZ01 (sample SAMN05326647, study PRJNA326480) | marine metagenome | isolation source: seawater | place: Indian Ocean: North | collected 2010 | reverse complement strand
TTATAATTTCATGTTTTTTTTCAATGGGGTAGGGAACTACTTCTAGACCAGAGAGTTTATCAAATAAAAAATGCGCTCTTTGCATATGAAGATTTGAGGTAATTAGTAAAATTGACTTTATTTTATTTTCAAGAGCCCAATATCTTGTCTCTATAGCATTTTCATAGGTATTTTGCGATAAATAGCCAACATCTATGCAACATTCTACTGTCTCTTGGTCAAAATTTAAAATATTAACCAAGACTACTTCAGAATTAAAAGTATTGTCCACACCGGATATAAATAATTTATTTTCTTTTGAATTTTTAATTTGATTATACCCCTCTTTGATGCGCTCCCCTCTCCCGCCAGTCAATACAACAATAGCATCAACATTAAAAGATTTTGTTGTTTGCTGAGGAAGCTGATTTTTAAATTTAATTAATCCGAAACATAAGAAAACCAGGATTAAAGCTAATACAATATTGGCTCTTTTTAAAAATTGAGCCATTACAAAATTTCATTTTTACAAAGATCTTCTAAAGTATCACGAGATCTAATTACACGATATTCATCTTTATTAATCAATACCTCTAATGGTCTGGGTCTGCTGTTATAGTTAGATGACATTGAGGAACCATAAGCACCAACATTTAAAAATTTAATATAGTCCCCTTGTTTTACTACTGGTAATGATACATTTTTTGCCAGAAAATCAGTTGACTCACAAATTCCTCCCGCAATATCATAAACCTCCTTATTTCCCGATTTATTATCTACTTTAATGGGAGGAGTAATATCATAAAGTGCTGGTCTCAAATATTCAGAAAAAGAACAATCTGTAATAATAATTTTTTTATTTCCACTTTCTTTAACATACAAAACTTTGGAAATTAATTGACAGCTATCTGCTATAACATAGCGTCCTGGTTCAAAAATAACTTTAAACCTTTTCCCATTCATTAACTTATTTAATTCATCTTGCCATTTTATAAAATTTAATTCTTCAGTAGAGTTATCTAATACTCCAAAACCACCACCAAAATCAAGTGTTTCAATTAAAAATTTATTCTTATTTATTATTTCAGCTTTAGAAACCAACTCTTTATAAGAACTTAATAACTGATTATGGTCAATTATTTGACTTCCAATATGTTCAGATAGGATTTTCAAATTTACAGCTTCGCAATTAGCAATTAAATCAAAATCAATTTTATCAAAAGATATGCCAAACTTTCCTCCTGATTTTCCAGTAGTAATCTTATCTAAAGTTTTAGCATCTATATCAGGGTTAATTCTTATTCCTATATTTGTTATAAGTCCTTTTTTTTTCGAGTAATCATTAATGAATTCAATTTCTTCTAAGTTTTCAATATTTATAGATTTAATTTGTTGAGTAATAGCATATTTTAAGTCAAATTCTGTTTTTCCTGGACCATCAAATATAATATCAGTTGGTTTAAATCCTGCTTTTAAAGCTTTGAATAACTCTCCAGCCGAGACAACTTCGGCACCAAAGCCATGTCTTTTTACTAAGTTCAATATTGCCAAGTTTGGATTAGCTTTAACAGCAAAATGAAACTTGCTCTCAAAATCAAAATTCAAATTCTTAAGGAAATTAATTTTATTTTCTATTACTTTTTCATCATAAAGATAAAAAGGAGTACTAAATTCACTTTTAAGTTTATTAATCATTACTCCTCCTCTGGGTAGCTATATTCTTCATTAGGAGGAAATGGAAATTGAGATTTATCAATAACACCATCAGGTAATTTATTAGGTTTTTGATTTCCGCAAGCAAAAAAGAATATTGAAAAAAAAACTATAGTTAACTTTAACATTTTATTTTAAAAACTTTTCATAATTCTTTATTTTATTTAAAACATTTTTTGGATTTGTGCTCATAATAGTTTTTTTTCTCAATAAACTTTTTTTAACATCAACATACTGGTAAATTTTATTGTCTATTGATTTTTCAAATTTTTTAAATTCATTAAGACCTAATTCTGATATATTTTTATTTTTATTTTGAGCATGTTTTACAATATTGGCAATAATTTTATAAGAAACTCTGAATGGGATTTTTTTTTCTATTACCAAATAATCAGCTAAATCAGTTGCTGTTGCATGGTAATCATTACAAATTTGAATTCCAAAATCTTGATTAAATCTAGACCCCTTAATAACTTCGCTCATTACATTAATGCACATAAACAATTCATCGTAGGTATCAAAAATAATTTTTTTATCTTCTTGAAAATCTTTAAAATAAGTCAAAGGCAGTCCAGATATTATATTAGAAAATTCCATTCCTTTAGTTCGAATGATATTTGCCTTTGATCTAATTAACTCCAATGAGTCTGGGTTTCTTTTTTGGGGCATGATTGAACTTCCAGTGGAATATTCTGAAGCCACTTCAAACAACCCATAAGAATTGCTAGACCATAAAACCAATTCAGCTGAAAATTTACTTAAATGAATAGCTGTCATTGAACAAGCATTTAGAAAATACATACAAAAATCTCTATCGCTGACACCATCCATAGAGTTTTCTTTAGATTTTTTAAATTTCAGAATTTTGTTTAACAAATTTGTGTCAATAGAGTAATTACTGCCAGCTAATGCTGCACTACCTAATACGTTTTCATTTGATCCATTAATACAAAAATCAAAAAAATTGAGATCTCTTTTAAACATTTCTAAATAAGCCAAGAGATGATGAGCAAGCAACACAGGTTGTGCAACCTGTAGATGTGTAAAACCAGGGATAATAGTTTCCTGATTTTTCTTAGCCTGTTTTAAAATTGACCTCATCAATACTTTTATTTCTTTTTGTAAAATATTTGAGGATTTCATGACCCAAAGTCTTGTATCAGTAGCGACTTGATCATTTCTTGAACGTCCAGTATGAATCTTTAAAGCTGTATTTCCAATTTTTTGATGAAGAAAATATTCTACATTCATATGTATATCTTCATTTTTTTTTGAAAACTTAAGCTTTCCGTTTTTAAAATCTTTTAATATTGAGACTAAGCCTTTGTTTATTTTTAAAAACTCTTTCTTTGAAATTATTTTAAGTTTTAATAGAGCTTTTACATGTGCTTTAGTTACTTCGATATCTTCTTCTATCAATCTTTTGTCAATATTTATTGAACTATTAAAAACATCCATAAGTGTTGATGCTTTTTTATTAATAGATGTTGATAAAATTTTATCTTTCTTATTCGTCATGAGTTAATACTTTTTATCTTGATAAATATATAATGGCAGCAAAAACAAAAACAGCAATCCCTTGGAACAAGACTCTCATCCTCATTAATTTATTACTATGTTTTTTATTAAAATTTCCATTCTTTGCCATGGCAATTACGCCAATTACAACCATAAGGAGTGCCAAAAGCATAGATATAATTAAAATTACTGGTAATATGCCGTTAGTGATCATAAACAATAGTTATCAAATTCCTGATAAAAGTCTAATTATTAAGTAATAATGAAAAAAATTGTACTTTTTTTGCATGGTTATGGTTCAAATGGAAGTGATTTAATATCACTAAAAGACTATATTTCGTTAGATCAGTCTAATACTGAGTTCATTTCGCCCAATGCCCCTGAGCCGTGCGAATTGAATTTCTTTGGATATCAGTGGTTTTCTCTTAAAGATAGAAGTTCTGAGGAATTGAAATTAGGACTTAATTCTGCATTCAAATATCTTGATGAAATCATCAAATCTATAATTGAAAAACATGATATAGATCCAAATCAAATTTCAATTATTGGGTTTTCTCAAGGATCAATGCTCGCAACTTATTATGCTTTACAAAAAGATTATAATTTTAATAGTATAATTTCATTATCTGGCTCACTCCCAAGAGAAATTTTAGATAATGTAAATTTAGTTAAAAATAGTTCTCAATATTTAATTTTTCATGGGAAGATTGATGATGTAGTGTCTTATGAGCAAGCAATACAAACCCATAATTATTTAACGGAAAATAAAATAATTAATGAACTTGTCTTAGATAAAAATTGTGCTCATTCAGTAAGCCCTTTAGCTTTAGAGTCAATAAATAAATTATATAAATCTTGGATTTAATATATTTTTAACATCCATTTAAATACTGACTATGTTAATATAAAAGAATGATAAGTTCGAATCATTGTCCTTCACTGGTCTTAAATGCTGATTATCGACCATTGAGCTACTTTCCTTTATCTGTCTGGAGTTGGAAGGATACTGTAAAAGCTGTTTTTTTAGATAGAGTTAACATTGTTGAAGAGTATGACCAAAGAGTTTCTTCTCCTTCATTTCAAATGAATCTTCCAAGTATTATTGCATTGAAGGATTATATACCACACAATCATATTCCAGCTTTTACTAGATTTAATGTTTTCCTGCGCGATGATTTTACTTGTCAGTATTGTTATGAAAAATTTTCAACAAAAGAACTAACCTTTGATCATTTAATTCCTCGTTCAAAAGGAGGTCTAACTAATTGGGAAAATGTTGTAACGGCTTGCTCTCATTGTAATTGGTCGAAAGGAAATAAAAGTTTAACCCAAGTGGGTTTTAAACTATTAAAAAAACCAAAAGAGCCCTCACAATATTCTCTTCGTTTAAAAAGTAAAAATTTCCCTGCTGACTATTTACATTCAAGTTGGAGAGATTATTTATATTGGGACAGTATTTTAGAAAAAGATTAATATTTTTTTGAAATTTTTATTGCTGTATAACAAAGTTGTTTGATTGTTTTAGCTAAAAAAACATACCCTGTAGTCATTTCAGCCTGATGTTCGATACCAGTATCATGATGTTCCAATTCATCTTCTCTAAATTTTTTAACAGTTTTCAGTAAATCAGGTTTAATTTTTCTTTTTGAAAGCTCTTCAGCTTGTTCCTCATAATGTTGTCCAATTACTTCTTCAACAGCAACTGTGCAAGCCATCGCTGCTTTTTTGCCTAGTAAAGCTGTCCCAACTCCCAGAGCGTATCCAGCAATATTCCAAAAAGGAAACATAATTGTGGGTTTAATATTTTCTTTGACAATTAATTCATCAAACTTTGCTTTATGTATTTCTTCTTGATCAGCCATCTCTTTAATTTCTTTACCAAAGTGTGTATTCTCGTTAAAAATAGCTAATTGACCTCTATAAATTTGCGTCGCTCCATGTTCGCCAGCATGATCTACTCTTATTATTTCTTGAATGAGTTTTCTATCTTGACTGTTTAATTTTTTAGATTTTCTTTTTGTAGGCATGAGAGACAATTATTATCAGAAACATTAATGAAAACAAGGTATTATAAAGGGATAAAGGTAGACCAAAGTATTTTAAATTAGCATTAGAGCAATCCACAACTAAAGCATCATTTAATAAAGCCTCTTTTAACTGGTTAATATTTGAGGGAAGAGAAGCGCTTTGACATCCACTATATTCAACAAAACCAAAGGTATTAAGAGTGTGATAACTAGATAAAAGTAATTCAATAAATAATAATATTCCAATTATTAGATATAGATAATTAAAAAATTTCTTATTTAACAGATTTAATAATCCAATAATTATAATTATGTAATAAGGTATTCTTTGATAAACACATAATTTACATGGATCATGGCCTAAAACAAACTCTAAAAATAATGCAAATGATATCGATACAATTGAAAATATAAAAATTAGATTAAATAGTAATTTAGAATTAAGCATGTTTGAAAATTATATATATTAGAGCAATAATGAAAATTGGTATTATTAAGAAAATTAAATATTTATTTTTTTCTAAGAAAGAAATTCCCATGTTGCCGTATTTTTTTATAACATAGCCAACTATAAAAAAACGAAGTCCTCTTGATAGAGCGGATAAGATTAAAAATAAAAATAAATTAAAATTAGAATATCCACTTGTAATGGCTATAACTTTGTAAGGAATAGGAGTAAAACCACCTAAAAATACAGCAATGATGCCCCAATCATTATAAAAATTAATAAAAACACTCTGCTTGCTTAGGTCTATATAATTTTTAATCAAATCAAATAAATAAAACCCCAATAAGTATCCTACTGCGCCTCCTAAAATAGAAAAAAAAGTGCAATTAACAACGGTCAAAAGAAATTTATTTTTATTGAAATAAATAATTGGTATTAAAATAACGTCTGGAGGAATTGGAAAAAAAATGCTTTCAATAAATGCAATTATACTTAGAAAATATTGTGAAAATTTTGATTTAGATTTTTGCTCAACGTATAAATGAATATTTTTCCACATTAGAATTAGCTATTTATTTTTAGATTAGCCTATTAAGTAATACCAAAGATAAGCAATAAATATAGCAGGAATAGCACTGTATAAAGTGGCAACAATTGCTGCTCTTGCAGAAATGGCGATAGCAGGGAACAAAGCATCACCATCATTTGAAATAGAATTTCCAATTTGAGCTGCCATAGGAATTTGACCACTAACATACATTGAGGTAATCATTATTTGAGGGCCGCAGCCTGGAATGAAACCAATTATAATTGCAGCTAAAGGGATAAAAGGTCCAAAAAGCAATAATGAGTTAAATATTGCTCCCTCAGTGGATAGGTTAATTAGTTCATACAAAACAAAAGAAATTATTACCCAAACTGTTACAAAACAAGTCGTATCGACAACTCTTCGATATGTGTTTTCATGAATAGATGCCATTTGAATATCTGTTAAAGGATTTAAAACCCATAATAAAACACAAAATAAAGAAGCTAGAAAAGAAAAAGTTAAAATGATATCTAAGCCTAAAATTTGAAAAGCAAGATCTATATTGAAAGCATTAACTAAACCTAAAAAAACCCCCGGGATCAAAAAAATAAACCAAAGTTTATAAAATTTGTTTGAGGTTTTATTTCTTGGTAAATTATCAGCAATAATTGTTTTAGAAATATTATTTTTTAAAAAATTTTTTGTAAAGGGTTGAGCTATATATCCAGAGATTATTCCAGCAAAAAAAGTTACAGGTAAAATTACAAGAGCAGCTTGAGGTTTAGTTGCTATGAGTAAAAAAGCTGCATCACCCATAGTACTAATTAGTGCAGCTAAAATAGCACCAAAGGAAACAACTTTTCTTGTAAAAAGGCTCATCACCATGATAGCACCACCACATCCAGGGATAACACCTAAAAAGGCACATATAGGAATTTCAAGTTTTTTATTTTCTTCAATTATTTTCTGAATATTAAAATTTTTCTTTTCTAAAAAAGTGAAAAATAAGAGTGTTATTCCCACAAAAGAAGAAACAGCTATATAAGCATCACTAGAGGAAAGCATGAAAATTTCTCTTGAATGCTCATTAATGAGCATCAATAACATACATACAAATAGTAATATTTTTGAAAGTTTAAGGTATTGAAATCTTTTACTTAATTGTATAACTAATTCTGTCATTTTTAGCCTAGGCTAAAAATTATAGCCATAACTAAAAAAATAGTCAATTTATAATTAATATGTTATGTTTTTAATAAATCAGAAAATGAATAAATCTAACTCACAATACACTAATATTCGGAAGCAAAACAAAAATGAAATATTAGAAGATTATGTCGAGGCAATACAAGAAATATCTGAGGTTAAAGGAGATGTTAAAAATGCTGATTTGGCTGCTCATTTCGGTGTTTCTCAAGCTACAATCAACAAAAATTTAAAAAGGTTAATAAATTTTAAATTAGCAAGTTCAGAGCCATATAGATCAATTTTTTTAACAGATGAGGGAAAAAAATTAGCAGCTGTGTCGAAACAAAAACATAAGATTGTTTACGATTTCTTGATTAAATTAGGGGTGTCTAAAAAAAATGCTCAATTTGATAGTGAAGGTATAGAGCATCATGTTAGTGAAGAAACTCTTAAATTAATGAAAAATTTTAAGAAATATTAATCTTTTAATTTTGAGCTCATTCTATCTTCAATAAAACTATTAAAAAAATAAATGACTATCGATAGACAAATTATAATCGTAATTGCATTAAGACTACCATATTCAAACATTTCATTAGAGGAATACTCATAAAGACTTGTTGCAAGAGTATCAAAATTAAAAGGTCTCAAAAGTAGAGTGATAGGTAATTCTTTAAATGTATCTACAAATACTAATAAAAATCCAGCTAATATGCTAATTTTAAGTTGAGGTACTATAATTCTAAAATAAGTTGTTGACGCTCTTCTTCCTGTCATTCTAGCAGCGTCATCAATAGATTTACCAATTTTCTCTAAGCCTGAGTCAATTGAATTATTTGAAAGAGCTATTAATCTAATACATAAAGCTAAAATTAAGCCAAATAATGTAGCAGCTAGTGAAAAAGGTGAGATGCTATTAAATGTGCTCAATAAAATTAAAACACCTAAAGCAATCACAACCCCTGGAAGGGCATAACCTAGATTAACAATTTTTTTATAATAAAAATAATTTTTGTTATTAGAAAATCTTATAAAATAATTTATAAATATTGAAATTAAGATACATGCAGATCCAGCTAAAATACCAACAACAAGAGAGTTAAAAAAAGATTTCAAGTAATTTGAATAATCAATTAAATTGTAGTGTGTCAAAAATAGATAAAAAGAAAAAAGAAGGGGTATTAAAAAACCAAATACGATAGGTAATGAATTTAAAAATAAAACCAATACAGTTTTATATCTTCCTAAAGTATATTTAGACCATTGAATTTTTTCATAATTAGAATTATGAAATTTTTTATCTCCTTTAAGTTTTTGTTCAAATATATAAAGAGAGGACATCAAAACTAAAATTATAGCTGATAAAGAAAAGGCAGCAGGTAAATCATTAATTATGGAAATGTATTGAAAAACACCAATAGTAAGTGTTTGTAAGCCAAAAAAGTCGGCTACCCCAAAATCATTTACTGTCTCCATCATCACCAAAGCCAACCCCGCTGCTACTCCGGGTAGAGCCATTGGTAAACTTACTCTAAAAAAACATTCATATGGAGACTTTCCAAGAGTTTTGGCAGCTTCTAAATATCTAGCAGAAAAATTTATGATAGCAATTCTTGTCAAAAGATAAACGTATGGAAATAAAGAAAAGCCCATAACCAATGATGCTGACAAAGTATTTCTTAATGAAAAACCATCATAACCAGATAATAAAAAAGATAAATACCCACCTGGTTCCAATATCTCAGCATAACAATATGCAGAGATATAAGCAGGCACAGCTAATGGAAAAATACACATAACTTGTACTATTTTTCTTCCTTTAAAATTTGTCATTGTATTTATCCAAGCTAATGGAATACTGATCAACAAAACAATTATACTTACCAATAATAAAATTTTGGAAGAACCAGTTATAAAACGTGATATATAAAGATCGTTTTCACTACTTAATGAAATAAGACCTTTGAATATGATAAATACCGTTGGTATTAAAAGCAAAAAGCTTATTAAAAAAAATAAAATTAGTTTAATATAATTATTATTCATATAAAATATAAATGATACTTAAAAATAATAAAGATCCCATAATTCTATTGAATATTTTTATTTCCTTTTTTTTATTTAAATACTTTCTTATTGAGTGTCCAATAAGAGCCCATACAACTGCACTTGAAGCAGTTGAAATAACAAAGCATATTAAAATTAAAAAAAATTCAATTTGAAAGCTAAACTTATTTTGTATAAAAACAGCTGAACTTGATGTAGAGACAGCAATGACCTTTGGATTTATTATTTGAAAAAAAAATATATCTTTAAAGGAAAACTTTTTTGAATTTTTTTGATCTGAAAATTCTGATGAAATAAATATTTTATATGAAAGGTATAAAAGAAAAATTGTTGCTATGAACTTTATTATAATTTCAGCAGTGGGTACTGACTCATAAAGTTCTCCTACGCCCAGCAAGCACAAAGACAAAACTGATAAAAATCCAAAAAAAACACCTAAGATAAGTGGAATTGTTTTTTTAAAGCCATAATTTACTGCATTGGCTGATAAGATGATATTGTTTGGCCCAGGTGTTAAAGCTGCGACCATAGCAAATGTTAAAATCGGTGCCATAAAGTAAATGTATTCCAAAGTATCGAGATATTATTCTTAAATTACAATAATTACAAAATAAGTTATAAATTTGCTAAATAGAACTTATTAATATAATTAAATATGACTATTTAAGGCGTTGTGGCGGAATGGTAGACGCGTCGGATTCAAAATCCGGTGAGGGCAACCTCGTGAGAGTTCGAGTCTCTCCAGCGCTACCAATAAAAAAAAATGATAAAGAAACCAACATTGACATCTATATTTGCATTGTTTTCGACAGGTATTACGATTGTAACTAATGGAACTAAAAAATCAAAATATTTTGGTTGTACTGTTAATTCATTTACAAGCGTCTCTCTTGATCCACCTATGTTCCTTTTTTGTCTCGGTAATGAAAATCATTATCTAAAGTCATTTAAATTAAGAAGTCATTTAAATGTAAATATTTTGACAAATTCTCAAAAAACCTTATCAAAAAAATTTGCTAATAAAATTGAAGATAGATGGAATAATACAAAATATTCAATTTCAAAAAATAAAGTACCTTTTTTTAATGACTCACTTGGATTTATCCAAGCTACGGTTCATAAAAAGTTTAATGCAGGTGATCATACAATTATATTATGTAAGATTAACGATTATTCTAATTTAAAAAATAAAAAACCACTTATTTATTACAAAAGCAAATATCAAACTTTCTAAATTTATGAAACATATTCAAACTAGTTTCAAAGACCTAAACTTAAAAGAAGATATTTTTTTAACAATTGGTAATTTTGATGGAATACATAAAGGCCATAAGGCAATTTTAGACCAACTTAAAAAAGAGGCTAAGACTGTAGGAGCTAAAACAGCGATATTATCTTTTGATCCACATCCAAAAATTTTTTTTGAAAATAAAAAAAATTTTTTAATCAATTCAAGATTAAAAAAAATTTCTGTTTTAGAAGAAATAGGGATAGACATATTAATTGATCTTCAATTTGATCAAAAATTAATTAATTTAAGTTTTGAAGAATTTGAACAAGGAATTCTTATCAATAAATTAGATATAAAAAAACTATATTTAGGTAATGATTTTAGATACGGGAATCAAAGAAAAGGAAATATTCAAACACTCAAAAAATTATGTGAAAAAACCAACATAAATTTAATGGAAGTTGAGTTGATCAATGATACGGCTTCAAACGAGAAAGTATCATCAAGTCAAATTCGTAATTTAATAACAAAAGGTGATTTAAAAAAAGCAAATGATAATTTAGTTTCTAAGTTCAGTATTTCAGGAATTGTAATCAAAGGAGACCAAAGAGGACGAACTATAGGAATACCTACAGCTAATATAGAATATCCTGATGACTTAGTAATCCCACCATATGGTGTATATGCAGTTGAAATTAATATTTTAGATGAAATTCATCATGGAATAGTCAATTTTGGTATGCGTCCAACTTTTAATAAAGATTTCCCTATTTTAGAGGCTCTAATATTTGACTTTGATAAAGATATTTATGGTGAGGAAATAGAAGTTGTTCTTCATGAAAAAATAAGAAATGAAAAAAAGTTTAATGGAATAAAAGAATTGTTAAATCAAGTTAGTTTAGATATCACTGTAGCAAAGAAAATTTTAAATTATGGAAATTAAAGACACTATATTGCTTCCTAAGACAGATTTCTCAATGAAAGCTGACTTACCAAAAAAAGAACCTTCAATTCTTGAGAAGTGGGAAAAGGATGACATTTATAATTATCTAAGAAAAACATCCTCTCAAAAAGAGAAATTTATTCTGCATGATGGCCCACCTTACGCCAATGGACATCTCCATATGGGCCATGCTCTTAATAAAATTTTAAAAGATATCATAGTAAAATATCAACAATTATTGGATAAAAATTCAATTTATGTCCCTGGTTGGGACTGCCATGGTTTACCAATTGAATGGAAGATTGAAGAAGAGTATAGAGCAAAGAAGAAAAATAAAGATGATGTTCCTGTTTTAGAGTTTAGAAAGCAGTGTAGAGACTTTGCTAACAAATGGATTGATATTCAAAAAAAAGAATTTAAAAGACTTGGTGTGATAGGGGATTGGGACAATCCTTACACTACAATGCACTATAATGCAGAAGCCCAAATAGTTAGAGAGTTAGGAAAATTTTTAGAAAATGGAGGTATCTATAAAGGACATAGACCTGTTTTATGGTCTGTTGTAGAAAAAACAGCTTTAGCTGATGCAGAGGTTGAATATCAAGACCATAAATCTACAACTATTTATGCAAGCTTTCCAATATCTAGCTCACCAAATTCAAAATTAGAAGATCATTCGATAGTAATTTGGACCACTACTCCATGGACTATTCCTGGAAATAGAGCACTGGCAATAAATGAAAATATTGAATATTTATCTTTGTCATTTGAAAAAGATAATACTCAAAGAAAAATTATTATCGCATCTGAATTAAAGGATAATTTTTTAAAAGAAAACGAAATAGAAAAAAGTTCAGTTAACTTTTCTACTAAAGGTAAAAATTTAATTGGCACACAGTGTAAGCATCCATTGTTTGATTCTGGATATGATTTTGAGGTCCCAGTTTTACATGGTGATTTTGTAACTACTGAACAAGGAACTGGGATAGTTCATATTTGTCCTGTACATGGCATGGATGATTTCATTTTAGGAAAAAAACATAATTTGGAACTACCTATGACCATTGATGAAGGTGGATTATATTATGATCACATACCTGTTTTTGCTGGCAAACATATTTTCAAGGTTGATCAAGATGTGTGTGATGAAATTAAAAAATGTAACAATTTTATATCTCAAGGAAAATTAATTCACAGCTATCCCCATTCATGGAGATCTAAAGCACCTTTAGTCTATAAAAATACATCCCAATGGTTTATCTCAATGGAAACAAATGATTTAAGGAAAAAAGCCATTAAGGCCATTAATCAAACAAATTTTTACCCTAGACAGGGTCAGAACAGATTAAGAAGTATGATAGAAGATAGACCAGACTGGTGTGTTTCAAGACAAAGAGTATGGGGCGTTCCCTTGCCTATATTCGTAAACAAAAAATCAGGTGAGCCTTTAAGGGATAATAAAGTAATTGAGAGAATTGCAAAAGTATATGAAGAAGAAGGAGGGGATGCTTGGTTTAACTCAAGTCCCTCGAGATTCCTCAACCCTGATTACGATGAAAATGACTTTGAACAAGTTAAAGATGTTGTTGAGGTTTGGTTTGATAGCGGATCAACACATTCCTATGTATTAGAGGCGAGAAATGATTTAAATTGGCCTGCTTCCATGTATTTAGAGGGGTCCGATCAACATAGAGGATGGTTTCATTCTTCCTTGCTAGAGTCATGCGGCACAAGAGGTAAGGCACCTTTTGAAAGTATTCTTTCTCACGGCTTTGTTGTTGATGGGAAGGGTAGAAAAATGTCTAAATCAATAGGAAATGTAATATCTCCTGATGAAATTATTAACAAATATGGTGCTGATATTTTAAGAATTTGGGTCGTTGCTTCTGATTACTCTGAGGATTTAAAAATTGATAATAAAATTATTAATTATCAAATTGATTCATATAGAAAAATAAGAAATACCATCAGATTTTTATTAGGAAATTTAGAGAACTTTACCCCTGAAAAGTCAGTTGAAATAACACAAATGCCTGATTTAGAAAAATATATGTTAGGCAAAGTTTCATCACTAAATACTGAGTTAAAACAACTTGTAGGAAATCATGACTATCATGGAATTTATGTAAAACTTTTAAACTTTTGCACCATAGATCTTTCAGCATTTTATTTTGATATTAGAAAAGACTCCCTCTATTGTGACTCGATTACGAGTAATAAAAGAAAATCTGTTTCAACAACTTTACACATTCTCTTTGAGTTTTTAACAAAATGGCTATCACCAGTAATTTCTTTTACCACAGAGGAAGCTTGGTTATCTAGAAAATATAATAATAAAAATAGTATTTTAACAGAAACAATTAAGAACAATGATTTTGTTTATGAAAACGCATTACAAGACAATTTTAATGAATTAAAAAGAGTTAGAAAAAGTGTTACAGCTTCTTTAGAATTAAAGAGAAATGAAAAAGTAATTGGCTCAAGTTTACAAGCAAATGTTAAATTATATTTATCTGCAAAAACTCAAGAAATTTTAAAAGATATTAATTTAGCAGAGATGTGTATTGTTAGTAATGTTGAAGTTGAGGATATATCAAATAAAACAAAAGAATCCCTAAACTTTGATGAAGAAGACATATATGTTGAAATATCTTTGGCTAAAGGAGATAAGTGTGATAGATGTTGGACAGTACTACCTGAAGTTAAAGATGATCCTAATAATCTATGTAAAAGATGCAATGATGTATGGCAAACATTTCAATAATTAAATTCCGTAATTTATTATTTACATTTTTATCCATAATAATATTTGACCAAATCAGCAAAGCTTTAATTATTAGCAATTTTGAACTATATGAAAGTATCCAAATTATTCCGCTATTTAATATAACTTTTGTTGTTAATTATGGATTTGCATTCGGTTTTTTAAACAATCCCTCACTTAATCAAATAATTGTAAGTATAGTTATATTTTCTATTATCGTTTATTTTCTATATCTTTTGATCAAAACACAAGATTATATATTTCGGTTTTCATTAGTTTTAATTTTATCAGGGGCTTTTGGTAATTTTATAGACCGAGTATTTAGAGGATATGTCATAGATTTTATTGATATATATATCTCAAATTATCACTGGCCTGCATTTAATTTAGCTGATAGCAGTATTACTATTGGATTTATAATTATGATGTTTAATATTCTCTTTCTAAATAAAAAAATATGAAGAAGCTATTTTTAATTTTAATAACTCTTTTATCCATTGGCTGTCAAAGAGAAAAAATGAATGAGGTAGGTGTTGGCTATAATAAAACTCTTATAATACCACCTTCAAATGATTTGCCAGAGCCAGGTTCTATAGACAGTGAAAGTTCAGATGTAGCACCAAAAAGTGATAATTCATTAGTGAATTCGATCTTAGAACAAACGGAAGCTAGTAGCGCTGATGATACGATTATTGATAAAATAGATGAAGAGAGTGGTTATAAGACAGATGAAAATTTCTTTCAATGGCTTTTCAAAGGTAAAAGTAAAAGATAATTATCTTTGATTAATTAATTTTTTCTTTTATATATTACTTCCTATGAAGATTAATAATAATTTTAAAAAACTTCAATTCAAAAAAAAATACTCTTGTGATTATTCAATAAATGAATTCATGAAATTATCAATGTTTAATCCTATCAATAAGAAAAATTATTTTTCTCAATATGATTTAAAACAATTTAAAAATAGAAATTATAAAGCCCATGTCTTCGGAATGGGAGGTTCATCGCTAAGTTCTAAATTACTAGCACAATTTATCGATCCAAAAACTTTAAATAACTCACTATTTATTTATGATAATCCTTCACTAGTAAATATTACTTCTACAATTGGTAGATTAAAAATTTCAAAACAGGACAGATTTATTTTTATTTCGAAATCTGGCAATACTATAGAAACAAAATATTTTTTACACCTTGTTATAAAAATTATGAAAAATAAAAAAACATCTAATTTCTTTAATCAATTTATTTTTATTACAGAAAATAAAAATAGTTATTTAAAAAATTTTGCATTAGATAAAAATATTTTATGTTTTGATCATGACTCAGACATAGGGGGCAGATTCAGTATTTTTTCAATTACAGCTTTACTGCCTTTAATAGTCATCGGATATTCTCTACCAAAGATATTAAAATCATTCATTGCTGCTAAAGGTTTGTTCCTAAAAACCCATAAAACATTAGCTAAAATAATTCTTTCGACAACAAAATACGAAGATATTAACAAAATTAATAATCTTGTAGGACTCAGTTATCATGATCGTATTCACTCTATAAATGAATGGTATCGTCAAATATTTGCTGAAAGTTTAGGAAAAAACATAAAAGCTAAAAATTATATTTCTGCTTATGGTTCAATTGACCAGCATAGCCAATTTCAACTTTTTATTGAAGGTCCAATGGATAAACATTTTTTATTTTTTTCTGTTGCTAATAAAGTATACAAAATCAATAACAATAAAAAATTAATTGAGGGTTATAATTTAATTTCAATACTAGAAAAAGGTGCGATAAAGACGCTCGAACAAAAAAAATTTTTAGTAAATCAGATTACCATTAAAGAAAATCTAACCGATTATTCTTTTTTATTATTTTATTTAATTTTTGATATTTATTTAAGGGCAAAAATATCAAAAATAAATTTTTTAGATCAGCCTGGTGTTGAAATATTAAAGAGAAATACAAGAGCTTAAATTGTTAAATAAATTAATTGCTTTATTCAAAGCTAGGTCCTTTTTTCATTTAGTCAAAGTTTTTATAGTATTTGGTCTAGCAGGATCCTTTTCTGTAATTTTATCTGAACCAATTTTAAAGTTTATAAAACTGGATCAAATTATTACTTTTTATCCTTTATATATATTTGTAAAATTAATTTTAATTTTTCCTCTTTATCAAATTACCCTTTTTGGCTTTGCATTAGTTTTTGGAGAATATAATTATTTCAAAAAATTTTTTGCAAAATTTTTTAATTATTTTAAGCTTAGATAGATTTCTTCAAAAAGTATAAATATTTATTCTTATATTTTTTTTCAAGAATAATTTCCGAATGTGAGTATTTTTGATTAGTTTCTAATATTAATAAACTTTCTTTCCGTATTTTTGTATAAATATTTTCTTCAATCAGTTGTAAATTATGATCATAAGGTGGATCAACAAAGGCAATATCAACATCCTTTAATATTGATAAATTTAAATTATAACTATCATAATTATGTAGTTCATAGTTTTTTAAACCAGCTCTAACAACAAAGTTTTTTATATAAAATAAATTATCTTGGTCTTTATCATTAAATATTACTTTTTTTGCTCCTTGAGACAAAGCTTCAATACCTACTGATCCCGACCCACTAAATAAATCAATAAATGTAGAATCTGATAAAGATATATTTAAAATTGAGTTATATTTAATTAAGTTAAATAAATCCTCTCTAATTCTAGATAATGTTGGTCTATAGGAACCCTTTTTATTTATTTGAATTGCTCTACCTTTTAATTTTCCACTAATAACTTTCATTAATTATCATTTCCTTAAATTTACCATGAGGGACAGTTTTTAAATAAAATTTACCATAAGAAACCCTTCTTAATTTCTCTACTTTAAGATTGAAAATTTTACAAATATTTCTGATTTCACGATTTTTTCCCTCAATCAATTCAAATCGAAGTGTATGTTTATTTTTATTAGAGTGTATTAAAGATACTTTTGGTTTTTGATAGACGATAGATGCATATATTTTTTGATTCATTGATTTTAGCTTAAGTTCACTAAATGGACCTACAACATTTACTAAATATACTCTTTTGATTTTAGATTTAGGCAACTCCATATATCTCTTATAGGGAATATTATCAGTAAAGAGCAATAATCCCTCTGAGTTGAAATCAAGTCTTCCAATATAATGAAATTTTAAATATTTTTTGGGAAGAAAATCATAAACAATTTGCCTATTTTTTTCATCTCTTTTTGAAGTAATACAACCTTTAGGCTTATGAAATAAAATAATATTTATTTTATTTAAATCTTTTTTTTTTAATTCAATTTTATCTTTGTCCATAACAGTAATGAATGGTCTCGACTCTAACTTTCCATTCAGTAAAACCTTATTTTCTTTAATATAAATTTCTGCTTTGTTTCTCGAAATCTGACAGATTTTAGATAATTTTTTACTTAATGTGATTTTTGACATTTGTAGTGAAATCTTGAATAACATTTTTATCAAAATCTGTAATTAAAAACTCTGGGTGCCATTGCAATCCAACACAATAAGGATGTTGTGTATGACGAAAAGCTTCAATAATACCATCGGATGCCTTAGCCTCTATTTTTAAGTCTTTACCTAAATGATCTACAGCTTGATGATGTGCACTATTGACATAAATCTCATTTGACGAAATTATTTTTTTTAAATAGGAGTTATTTTCAAGTTGAATTAAGTGACTAGTCTCATTTCTTGGATTAGGTTGTTCATGTTCAATATTTGATTTTATATCTTGTATTAAAGTTCCTTTAAAATACACGTTAATGAGTTGGCAACCCCCACATATCCCTAATATTGGTTTTTGAGTTTTAATAAATAAATCAATTAAATTAATCTCAAATTCAGTTCTCTTCGGAATAGTTTGAACTTTATTTGATTTAATTTCCTGACCATAAAAACTTGGATCGATATCAAAATCCCCCCCAGATATTAACAATCCATCAAGAAAATCAATATTTTTAATATTTTCACTTATTGGTAATATCACCGGAGAACAATCAAATATTTCAAGACATTCAGAATAGTGTCTTCGAAGAGCAAACCATGGATATTTTGAATAACAGTTTACTTCCTCTTGATAGTCAGCTGTGATACCTATGATAGGATGTTTATGCACAATGGATAAATTATCAAATTTTATCGAAATTGTATTGAGACAAAGTCACAAAGCTTTAGAAAAAAGCGAAATACCAGTTGGTTCTGTAATTTTTGACCCTTTGACAGGAAAAATTATTGCCAAAGCACATAATCAAGAATTAAGCTTAAAAGACCCTACGGCTCACTCAGAAATTCTTTGTATAAGAAAAGCCTGTAAAAAACTAAATCAAAAAAGATTAGACGGTCTATCTTTGATTAGTTATCTAGAGCCATGTGATATGTGTAAAGAAGTTATAAAGTCTGCTAGAATAAAAAAAGTATATTATTTATTAAATAATAATAATCCTAGTAGGAAAACAATTTCAAATACTAAATATAAAAAAATTTTATTTAAAGATGAAAACTTAGTATCAAAATTTTTTAAGAAAAGAAGAACTAGTAATTAGAACCAATATCTAATCGAAAGTATTTATAATCCCAATCAATTTTTTCAGCAACTTCATAAACATTTTTCCTACAATCTATATATTCTTCTTTCAAAGACACAATTGATAATACCCTTCCACCATTTGATAAAACCTGATTTTCTTCTTTTACTGTAGCTGCATGAAAAATATAAAAGTCATCAGAATTTTCAAAATTATTTAAATTTTTTATAATTGTTTTTTTGGGATACTGATCCGGATAACCTTTTGTTGCTAAAATGAGACAAATCGCTTTTTTATTAGAGTAAAACTCTATATTTGCATAACTCAAATTTTTGGTAGAAGTTGCATGTATAAGCTGAAGAAAGTCTGATTTTAGTCTCATAGATATACTTTGAATTTCAGGATCTCCAAATCTAGTATTATATTCTAATAAATAAGGGTCGTTTTGGTTATTAACCATAATCCCAAAAAAAATTACACCCTGAAAATCTATATTATCTTTTTTAAGCCCATCTATTGTTCGATTAACTATGAGGTTATTAATTTTTTCTTCTAAATCTCTATTTAATATTGGAGCAGGGCTTACTGTACCCATCCCACCTGTGTTTGGTCCAGTATCTCCATCACCAATTCTTTTATAATCTTGAGCGGAACCAAAATTTAAATGTGAATTACTATCAGTTATTGTAAAATAACTAATTTCTCTTCCTTCTAAAAGCTCTTCAATTACAACTTTATTTTCATTTTCATTAAAAATCTTATCAATGAATATTTTTTGACAAGCAATTACAGCTTCTTCAGAAGTTCGACAAACAAATACACCTTTACCTGCTGCTAAACCATCATATTTTACTACAATTGGACCTGGGTTTTCATTGATATAGTTTTTTGCATTTTCGAAATTTTCAAATGACATTGATTTTGCTGTGGGTATTAAATGACTATTACAAAAATCTTTCATAAATTTTTTAGAAGACTCTAATTTTGCGCCTTTGTCATCTGGACCAAATACATTGATCCCGTGATTTCTTAATTCACCGGCTAGGTTTTTAGATAAATAGTCTTCTGGTCCAATAATGACTAAATCAGCTTTAAGTTTTTCACATTCTTTAATAATTTCATCAATTTTTGATAAATTCTTACACTCTGCTATTTCACTAATTCCATGATTGCCAGGGAAGCAATAAAGCTTATCACATAGGTAAGATTTATATACTAACCTACAAATTGCATGCTCTCTTGCACCAGAACCAATAACTATGACATTCATTTAAATAAAAAAATTGGTATATTAACTTTAGTGAATAATATTCCCGAATACACTGTAACACAACTTAATAGATCTATAAAAGATTTATTAGAGTCAAATTTTGAATATATCAAATTAGTTGGTGAGTCAGGACCAATAACAATTGCAAGTTCAGGCCATGTATATCTTTCTATTAAAGAAAATGATGAAGTAATTTCATGTATTTGCTGGAAAGGTAATTATGAAAGACTAGATCTTAAAATAGAGGAGGGTACTGAGTATAATTTTTATGGTCGAGTAACATCCTATTCTAAATTCGGTAGATCAGTTTATCAATTAATAATAGATCAGATTGAATATAGTGGCAGTGGCTCAATATTAAAACTTATTGAACAAAGAAAAAAAGATTTATCAGCAAAAGGTTTTTTTGATGAGTCTAAAAAAAAACCCTTACCTAAATACCCACAAAAAATTGGGGTATTTACATCTGAAGCTGGATCAGTCATTCACGATATAATACATAGAATAGAAGATCGTTTTCCAATGACAGAGATTTTTGTATACCCAGTTAGTGTTCAGGGTAAAAACAGTCATAAAGAAATTATTGAATTTATAGATTTAATAGAGTCTAGCCATAGCCTCGAAAAACCTGATTTATTTATATTTGCTAGGGGTGGTGGTTCTTTAGAGGAAATGATGCCTTTTAATGAGCCAGAGCTAATTGTAAAGGTGTTTAAATTAAAAATTCCCACAATTTCTGCAATTGGTCATGAAACTGATTATACACTTCTTGATTTAGTTTGTGATGTCAGAGCGCCTACGCCCACAGCGGCAGCTGAAATAGCAGTTCCACATCAAAATCAGCTTTTAATTCATTTAAATGAAAGAAAATCTGATTTAATTATCTTTTTGAAACAAAAATTACTAAGCCCGCAACAAAAAATTTTAGAGTTCAACTCAACAACAAGTTTTTTTTCAAAAAAAATTTATTCTATTGAAAAAAAATTAGATAATTACATCAATACTAATACAAAGAAAATAATTTTCTCATTTAATATCAAAAAAGATATTATTTATGATACTTCTTTAAAGATATTTGAGTCTAATCCAATAAAAAAAATTCTATTTCAGAAAAACTATTTAATATCATTTTCTAAAAATATTGATTTATTGATTAAAAATAAATTAAGATTATTAAATCAACAGATTTCTTTACTAAGTAGATTAATTAAAAATTCTTCAATTGATAAAAATCTAAAAAAAGGATATGCAATTTTAAAAAAAGATAAAACATTAATTAAGGATTTAAAGACTTTGAAAAAATTTAATCAATTTAGTATTACTATGAAAGATGGAAGTATTATAGTAAAAAAATAGTTATATTCTCCATCTATCATGCGCCCATAACCATTGTTCTGGATATTTTTTAATCCAATTTTCAAAATAATCTAAATATATTTTTTGTGTTAATGATTTTGCGCTATGATTTTTAAATTCCTCATAAGATAAAGGCTTATCATATATAAAGTTAAACGATCCATCATCATTTCTAACTGTATATACCGGACATATAATTGCTTGATATTTCAATGCTAAATTTGCAAAACCATCAGTTGAGTATGCTTCTTTTCCAAAAAAGTTAATTAGAGGTCCACTGCTATCTCTTTGATCAACTAATAGTGCTAAATCTTCGTTGCTTTTTAAAGCCTTGATCATATTTTTAGCACTATCAGCGCCTTTTTTGTAAAAGTATGCATTCTTTTTGAGTCTATTTTTTTGAATATATTGATCGATCTTAGAATTGTTAGCTTGTCTATAAACGGAGTGTAATATAAACCCAAGATGAAGGAGATAGTTTCTCGTTATTTCCCAATTACCAATATGAGCTGATAAAAAAATTTTGGAACCTTTATAATTTTTAATTACTTCTAAATACTCACCATTTTTAATTGTTATGCTTTGCCAATTAAATTTATTTAAATTAAAGAATTCAAAAAACACTCTACCTGTATTTTCTAAATTTTTTTGGGTTATTTTCTCTCTTTCTTCTTTAGTAAAATTTAAAATTGATAGGTTATTTGAAATTATTTTTGAGTATCTTGAAAATTTTCCAAAAAATCCAATAAATTTTGAGCCTATAGAGGATGTTGAATTAAAACTCAGCATTTTTAATATTCCTTGAAGAGAAATAAATAATAGATACTCTAAAAATAGTTGAAAATTTTTAAAAATATTTTTCAATTTCACTAACTAACTCAATTTGACTATTTGATTTAATTTTTCCTTCAATAATACCAACTGAGCTTTTAAATTCATTTGGAATTCTAATATGATCCTTTTCAGTTGTAATTAAGAAAGCATCATTTTTATTCGCTTCATCAAGTAATTGATAAAGATCATCAATAGAATATTGATGATGATCAGGAAATTCTTTATACTGAACAATATTCAAGTTTTCATCAATTAATTGGTCAAAAAACTTTTTATTAAATCCTAATCCTGCAAAAGCAATTAATTTTTTTTCTTTTATTTCGGAATTTATCGAAATTTTATAATTTAAAATATATTTAAATTTTTTTTCTTTTAAGTCCTCACAGTGATCAGAATTAATTAGGAAAAATATTTGAGATCTATTTATAGCGCTATTGACCGTCTCTCTAAGTGGGCCAGCAGGTACTAGGCATTTATTTCCGAATGATTGAATTCCATCATAAACGTAAATAGATAAATTTTTAAAAATATTAAAAGATTGTAATGCATCATCTATTACAAGAACATTTGCTCCATCTGCCTCAGCATGAACAAAAGCTCTGAACTTGTCTTTGCTGACCCATGTTGGATAATAGTGCGACATCATTAAAGCCTCATCTCCAACTAATTTATAATCCATATCATTATTTACTTTGATTACATGACTTGAAGTACCCCCATACCCACGAGAAATAATATGAGGTCTATAACCAGCTTTTTCTAATTCTTCACAAATATATAAAACAGATGGTGTTTTACCGGAACCTCCAATTATAGCGCTTCCAACCGCAATGACTGGAATATTACTTTTTTGAGTTTTCGTGAACTTCTTTTTTAGATAAGTACCGAATATCCAAAATATAGAAAGAGGAAAAAGCATTAATGCAGGTAAAGATATTCTCTTTATATACCAGAATTTTGGAGCTTTTAGCATTCGTTTATCATATTTACCAAATTTTTAAAATTTTTAGTATTTTCATCAAAATAATTTTTTATCAAAATTGAGTTGTTAAAGCTTATATCTGATAGTTGATTTATTTTTATAACTATTTGTTCTAAGCTTCCTTCTAGAATGCTTGCTAATTTTTTATCACTAAGTTCTATGTATTGACTCCTAAAATTATCAGTATAGTGACCTGTTATAACATAACAACCTCTTGAAAGTGCTTCCAAAGGATTTTGTCCACCATGAGGAACTAAAGACCCTCCCATAAAAACTATTTTTGATTTATCAAATATTGATAGAGTGTTACCAAATTCATTATGAATTTTAACCTTATCACTCAAATTTATATTAATCATTGATTTTAAATAATTTGAATATTCTATGTGACGTGGAATAATATAAATATTATCAAAATTATTTTTATTCAATCGATTAATAATTTTTATTATCATTTCAAATTCAGACTTGTGAATACTTGCAAAACATAAGTTTTTTTCTTTTTTTTCATGAATTTTAATATCCAAATAAAATTTTAAATTTCCAAAATAATTTACTTTTGTTTGTAAAATTGTTTCTAGCTTACTTTTATCTTCGTAACTTTTAGCAAAAACCAAATCATATTTACTCCCTAAATTTTTTGAAAAAGAGCTAAAATTTTTCCATTTATTATAGCTTTTATCTGAAAGTCTTCCATTAACTAAGATATTTTTAATTTTACTTTTATTTGAAATATTCAACCAATTTGGCCAAATTTCAGAGTCAATCCAAATTATTTTTTTTAAATTTGTCTTTGATAGAAAATTTTTTACATTCCACTCAAAGTCTAATCCAAGAAATATAATATCTAGTTCTGAATATTTTTTTTTTGCTAAATTAAAAGAAGATAAGGTAGAACAGGAAAGAAGAATATTCTTATAAGATAAATTTTGAATTAAAAATTTTATAGAATTTAATTCACCTATACTTGCAAAGTGAATGATTATTTCTTTATTAGATAATTTTTTATAGTCATAAATACAAAATAATTTTTGTTTAATTGACTCAAAATTTTCTTTTTTTAAAAAAAATCTTATAAAAGCAATTATAAAGATAAATGGATATATTAATAATTGTATACATTTATATTTAAACATATGACTCAATTAGGATTTTATTTTGATTTAGTTCCTCTACGATTTTTACGTTAAAGTTTTCTTCGTTATCAAAATCTTTTGCGTCTATAATATTTTCCCCCCAAAGGTATATGCCTTTACTGAAAGGTAAGGGAATTTTTAATTGATCCCAATTTTTTAGTCGAAAATATTTATTTGTTTTAAATGACAAAATTGCAACCTTCATATCGTATTTTGAAGCGAGTTTATAAATACTAGTGTTTATTTGATATTTTGGACCATGAGGAGCGTCAGGCGTAATATAAATACAATCACCTTTAGAGGAAGTTTCTGAAATCGCTTTAATCAAGAAACTAGGATTATCTTTTTTTCTTAATAGGGGGTCTAGTCCAAATTTTCTTTGAACTAGAATACTTAATTGCCCATCCCTATGAGATGTAGCTATAGGTCTAAGTTTTGGTCTAAACTTCCAACTAAAAGTTGAACCCATTAATTGATTATGCCATATCAAAATAATTAATGATTTTTTATTTCTTAATTCTTTTTCAATTACGTTTTCATTAACTCCCTTCCAAATACTGGTGTTTTTAATAAACCATAGAGATATGAAAACTAAATTAGCAAAAATATGTAAAAAAAAAATATTCTTGCTTAATTTTTTAAGCATTTTTATGAATTTGTTTTTGATAAAGTTGATAATAATTTTTTTTCTTGGACATTAATTTTTTGTGATTGCCTTTTTCTATAATTTTACCATTTTCAATAAAATTAATTTGATCAAAATTTTTTACTGTGCTTAGGCGATGGGCAATTACAACTAATGTGATATTTTTTATTGAAGATAAATTTTTAAATAACTTAGACTCTATCTTAAGATCTAAATTGGAAGTCGGTTCATCCATTAATAGAATAGGTTTATCTTGACATATCGCTCTTGCAATCGCAATTCTTTGCCGCTGACCTCCAGAAAGCTTGATACCATTTTCTCCAATACTAGTATTTAACTTTTTTGGAAGTTCTTTGGAGAATTCATCTACACATGCAAGTTTTATAGAACTTAAGATTTTTTTATTATTTGACTTAGAATTGTATTTAACATTTTCATAAATAGAGCCATCAAAAAGTACAGTTTCTTGGCTTACTAAACTAAATAATCCTCTTAATTTTTTTAATTGGATATCTTTTATGTCATTTTGATTTATAAAGATCCCACCTTTTTGATTGTCAAAAAGCCTAATCATTAATGCCATAAGAGACGACTTTCCAGACCCAGAGGGTCCAACTAAAGCTATTTTTTTTCCTTTATTAATTGTTAAATTTATATCATTTAAAATATTTTTTTGAGTATTAGGATATTTAAATGTTACATTTTGGAAATTAATTTTTTCAAATTTATCAAGCGCTTTACTGCCTCCTTTTACATCATTTTTCATATCAATAAATTCAAAAATTCTTGAAGCTGCTCCTAAACCTCCTTGAAGGAGAACATTGACATTGATGAGATTTTTTAAAGGAGCATAAGCTAACATTAAACTTACAAGAAAGCTCATTAACTCGCCAGCTGTCATATTTTCATTTATAACAAAGACACCACCTCCAAAGATGGCAAGACTTGCTGCCATTGACCCCAATGTTTCTGTAAATGGTCTAGACCTGGCAGTCACTTTTTCTTGTTTAAAATTTAATTCTCTAGCGCGAGCTATCTCTTTATTAATTCTATTTATTTCAAAATTTTCTGCATTTGATGATTTCACATTTTTTATACCTTTAAAAACTTCCTCTAAATTTGATGCTAAGTTTCCAACTTGATGTTGTAAATTTTTTGTTATATTTCTTATTTTTTTCCCTAAAACTCTTACCGGAATTATTGCAAGTGGAAAAACAATTATTGATATAAATGCAAGTTTCCAATTTTGATAAAACATATTTCCTACTAGAACTATCAGTGTTAAAGAGTCTTTTATCAATGCAGTGTAAGTATTAGCCATAGCACCACTTAAATAATAGGTATCAGTTGTTATTCTAGTAATAAGAGATCCAGTTTTATTTTGAACAAAAAAACCATAATGTAAGTTGACAATATTGTGAAAGACATTTCTTCTCAATTTTTCAATAATGCGATGGCTCATAAATTGTAGAGAAACAACTTGAGTATAGCTAGCAAGTCCTTTTATTATTCCAGTAACTAATATGGCTATTGGAATAAAGTACAAATAAAATTTATCAGCATTGATGAGCACCTGATCTAGGGCTGGTTTTACAAGCCAAGCATGAAACCCTGTACACAAAGCAGCAATTATCATGCAGACTATAGCAATAGCCATTTTTAATTTATAATTTAAAAATAGTTTTGAGATCCTTATAAAATCTTTTTTCGATTCAGACATTCAATTGACTACCTAATATTATACTTAAAAGAATTAAAAAACCGTAATAGTTATTTCTTTTAAAATAAAAAGCGGAATTCTCTGGCTTATTTGACCACTTAAAATTCATGTCTAATAGATTTAGGATAAAAATTATAAAAATAATTAAATAAAATACAAAATGATAACCAAGCTGATTTCCAAAAAAAACAAGAAGAAGGTACTGAAATAATAAAAAAATATTAAGTATTAACAATTTATTTGATCCAAATAATATAGAACTTGAATATAAATTCATTTTTCTATCCTCGATTTCATCTTGAGTGGCATAAATCGTGTCATATATAACTGTCCACGTTACTAAAGATAGATACAAAATAATAATTATTCGAAAATTATATGGAGAATTAATTGATGCCCATCCAATTAAACAACCCCAATTGTAAGTTATGGCTAAAATTAACTGTGGAAATAAAAAATATCTTTTTGCAAGAGGGTAAAGTATTAGAAGAGGAAAAATAGAAATACCAAGTACAATTGATGGAACATTTAGATTAATTAATATGTAAAAACCAATTAATAATAATACGATGAGTAACATGTAAGCCTGATAGATAGATATTTTTGAAGATGCTATTGGTCTAAATTTTGTTCGATTAACATTTTTATCTATATTTCTATCTAGGATATCATTTATAATACATCCAGCTGATCGCATAATTATTGATCCAATTAAAAATAAAATTAAATATTTTATTATTTTGAAATTAAAATTACCAAAAGACACTAAAGAAAAACTTATAGGATAGAACAAAAGTAAAAAGCCTATTGGTCTATCCAGCCTCATCAGAGAAATATATGGATGTGTAAATGATGGAAAAATTCTAAAAATTAAATTATCTTGATTTATATCATTCATGAAGAGAGTTTATTGTAATTCAATTTTAAAACAGGGTAGCACTTATCATTTAGAAGAAAAGTACTATATCCATCTTATCAGAGTAATGCGATTAAATATTGGCAATGAGATATCTTTATTTAATCAAAAAAATGGGGAATGGAAGGCTGTTATTGTTGAAATTAAAAAGAAAAGCTTATCTGCTGAGATTATTTCTAAAATAACCCCTCCTACAAAAGATCCTGATATTAATCTTTTATTCTCTCCCATTAAAAATTTGAATAGTGAGTCAGTTATAAGACAATCAACTGAAATTGGCATAAAGAATATTTACCCAACCTCATTTGCTAGAACAGTAATTAAAAGGCTTAACAAAGAAAAATTTGAGTCTTATGCTATTAGTGCAGCACAACAAAGCGAAAGATTGTCCATTCCATTTATTGATGAATATCAGAGTTTAGAAAATAGGAAAAAACTATTAAATCAAAGTAATGTTTTAATGTTTGATGAAAACCTAAATGGCATATCTCTTAAACATAGTAAATTAAAAAAAGGTAATGGTGATATTTTGGTCATAGTGGGTCCAGAAGGAGGTTTTGAACAAGTAGAACGTGAATTTATTAAAGTACAAAGTAAATCATTTGAAAATATATGTCTTGGCTCTAATATTTTAAAAGCTGATACTGCCGTTATTGCCGCACTGAGTCTGACATTTCACTATTTTTCATAAAAATAGCCACTTTAAGCGACATCCTGTCAATATACTGAATACAAAACTTTACTAATATGATTTTATGAAATCACTCTTTACAGCTATTTTCTTTTTATTTTCCTCTAATCTATATTCTGCTGTTGCTAATGATTGGCAGTTAAGTTTTCAAAACCCCGCCACTGATTTAATGCAAAAAGTTATAACTCTTCATGATGCAATTTTAATAGCAATGACGGCGATTACTTTATTTGTTTTGTTTTTGCTTTTTTATGTTTCTTTTCGTTTTAGTGCTAAAAGAAATCCAACACCTTCAACAACAACACACAATACTGTAATAGAAATTTTATGGACTGCAATTCCTGTCGTAATTCTTGTTGTTATGGCCATTCCATCTTTCAAACTTCTCTACCAACAAGAAAAAAGTGAGACATATGATATGACTGTCAAAGTTATTGGACATCAATGGTATTGGGAGTACGAATACCCAGACCATGGAGATTTTTATTTTGAAAGCTATATGATTCAAGATGAGGACCTTCAAGAAGGAGATTTAAGACTATTGACTGTTGATAATCCTCTAGTTATTCCTGCTAATAAAAATATTCAAATCCTAATAACAGCAGGTGATGTTCTTCATAGTTGGGCTGTGCCTTCAATGGGTTTAAAAACAGATGCAGTTCCTGGAAGATTAAATGAAACTTGGGTAAATGTTAAAGAGCCTGGTACTTATAGAGGGCAATGTTCAGAAATTTGTGGTAATGGTCATGGTTTCATGCCAGTTGTTGTCAAAGTTCTTCCTGAAAATGAATTCATGGCTTGGGTGAATGAGGCAAAGAATAGTTATGCTATAAATGAAGATATAAATAATGACGAAACTTTTGTTGAAGAAATAATTGTTTCTGAAAATAAAATTATACAATTAGAGGAGAATAAATAATGAGCTACGATGCAGTTTCAACAAACGATCATCATGACCATAAACCAAACTTTTTTGTAAGATGGTTTTTTTCTACAAATCATAAAGATATTGGAACCCTCTATTTTCTCTATGCTATTGTAGCAGGAGTGATAGGTGGAGCTCTCTCAGTTATTATGAGAATGGAATTAGCTGATCCGGGCATGCAAGTAGTAACTGATGGTCAAATGTGGAATGTTATTATTTCAGCACATGGGCTTTTAATGATTTTCTTTGTTGTAATGCCAGCACTTATTGGTGGTTTTGGAAATTGGTTTATTCCTCTCATGATTGGAGCACCAGATATGGCTTTTCCTCGATTAAATAACATAAGTTTTTGGCTTCTTATTCCTTCATTATTTTTGATTGTGGGATCAATGTTTGTAGGCACAGGTGCAGGAACAGGTTGGACTATTTATCCACCTCTAAGCTCTATTATAGGTCATAGCTCTCCTGCTGTAGACATGGCAATTTTTTCTTTACACCTTGCTAGTGCTTCTTCAATTTTAGGTGCAGTTAATTTTATTACGACAATTTTAAATATGAGAGCTCCAGGTATGACTTTACATAAAATGCCATTATTTGCATGGGCGATGCTTGTTACCGCATTCTTATTGTTATTAGCTGTTCCTGTTCTTGGTGGAGCAATTACGATGTTATTAACTGATCGAAATTTTGGAACTACCTTCTTTGACCCAGCCGGAGGAGGAGATCCAGTTTTATTTCAACATCTATTTTGGTTTTTTGGTCATCCTGAGGTTTATATAATGATCTTACCCGCTTTTGGTATTATCTCACACATAGTTTCTACTTTTTCTAAAAAGCCTGTTTTTGGTTATTTGGGAATGGCTTATGCGATGGTTGCAATTGGGTTTATTGGATTTGTTGTGTGGGCTCATCACATGTATACAGTTGGTTTTAGTGCAAATGTAAGAGCTTATTTTATGTTGGCTACAATAGTCATAGCTGTTCCTACAGGTGTTAAAATATTTAGTTGGATTGCAACAATGTGGGGAGGTTCTATCACTTTTACTACTCCTATGTTATTTGCTCTTGGCTTTATTTTCTTATTCACACTAGGTGGAGTAACAGGTGTTATTCTCGCTAATGCTGGAGTAGATGTAGTCTTACACGACACTTATTACGTTGTTGCTCATTTTCATTATGTGCTGAGCATGGGAGCAGTCTTTGGTATTTTTGCAGGGATTTACTATTGGTTTAGTAAAATGACAGGAAAAACATATTCTGAGTTTTTTGGAAAACTTCATTTTTGGTTATTTTTTATAGGTGTTAATTTAACATTCTTTCCTCAACATTTTTTAGGATTAGCGGGTATGCCTAGAAGAATTCCAGATTACCCTGATGCTTACGCGGGTTGGAATGCTATTTCATCAATTGGTTCGTATTTATCTTTCGGTTCATTTATTCTATTTCTTGTTGTTATGAGTGTAGCATTGGCAAGAGGAAAAAAAGCAGAGGCAAATCCATGGGGTGAGGGTGCAAAAACTCTTGAATGGACCCTTCCATCTCCACCGCCTTATCATCAATTTGACACTTTACCTGAAGTTAAAAATTAATTTGTGTCTTTGAATAACAAACAACAAAGTAGTATTTATTCAAACGAAGACAGCATCTTGCTTGTATCTGTTACTAATTTTTTAAGACAGATATACGTCCTCATTAAACCTGGTGTAATTTCACTAGTAATTTTTACAGCATTATGTGCAATGCTTCTTGCGCCTTCTGATAAAAATATTTTTATAAAGGGTGTTTGTTTATTGCTTATTGCTGTTGGAGCATCAGGTTCTGCAATTCTTAATATGTGGCATGACCGTATCATTGACTCAAAAATGGATAGAACTAAATTTAGACCTATCCCTGCTGGAAATATATCCGCCAACACAGCTCTTGCAATAGGGTTGGTTTTTTCTTTTCTTTCAGTTGTATCTTTGTTCTTTTTTGCAAATATCTTTGCAGCTTTACTATTGGCTTTCACAATCCTTTATTACTCTGTTTTTTATACTATGTATTTAAAACATAAAACTCCTCAAAATATTGTAATTGGTGGACTCGCAGGGGCTCTGCCACCTGTGATAGCTTGGATTAGTGTTTCAAATGAAATGATTTGGTATTCGATAATTTTATGCTTGATTATTTTTCTTTGGACTCCTCCCCATTCTTGGGCTTTGGCTATTTATAGAAACCAAGACTATTCTAAAGCTGATGTTCCAATGTATCCTGTGAAACATGGTATTAAAAAAACACTATTGATGATGAATATTTACACAGCATTAATGGTGCTATCAGTAAACTTATTATTTCTATTAAACTTTGCTGGTTTGATATTCTTTATTAGTTCGAATTTGCTTAATGCATACTTTGTTTTAAAACTTTATAGGCTGAATATTTCAAATAATCAAAAAAAAGATGCAATTAAATTATTTGGATATTCAATAATTTATCTATTTTTAATTTTCTTAGTAGCTGTCATAGATAAGTTTTTCTAATGGATAGAAAGAAAAAAAATTTAATTGTATTAATAATTTTAATTTGCTGTGTAATTACATTTTACTTCATTACAATTCAAAGAATTAAATCTGGATTTTGATCACAAACAGCAAGTTTAAGACTGTCAGCATTTTGGTTTTAGTGGTGGTCTTTATGTCTAGCTTGGTTTATTTTTCTGTACCTTTGTACAAACTGTTTTGTGATCTTACAGGGTTTCAAGGATTTAATGAACAAACTAAAATTTCTGAGGAAAATCTTGAGATAAATGATAGTCAATTGGAATTTAATGTTATTTTTACTAGTCAAGTAGATGATGATTTAAATTGGATTTTCGAAGCACCACCTAAAATGACTATTAATGAAGGGGTAAAATATGATGTAATCTTCAAAGCCAAAAATAATTCATCTCAAGAAATGACAGGCACTTCGATTTTTAATGTCTTACCTCCTAAAATTGGTCCATATTTATTAAAAATAGAATGCTTTTGTTTCCTTGATCAGTCTATTCAAGCAGGAGAACTAGTTGAATTTCCTGTTACATTTTACATAGACCCTTTAATTTTAGAAGATCCTGAAGCAAGTAGAGTAAAGAATGTCACTTTGTCATATACCTTTTTTGAGAAAAAAGAATGAAATAGTTTGAATAATGGTCGATTTAGTCTTCAAAGATTCAGAAAAAAAACATCAATACCATTTGGTTAATCCTAGTCCATGGCCATTGGTTGGGGCATTTTCGGCTCTTTTTCTAGTTTCAGGAGCTATACTTTATATGCATTATGAAATGTGGTGGCCCATGATAGTTGGGTTAGTATTAATACTATTCACTATGTTTATGTGGTGGAGAGATATCATTAAAGAGAGTACTTTTTTAAAAGTACATAATTCAATAACTGAAATAGGGCTTCGATGGGGAATGGCTTTATTTATCACTTCTGAAGTAATGTTTTTTGTTGCTTTTTTTTGGGCATTTTTTGATGCCAGTCTTTTACCTAAAATTTTTATGGAGGATTATAAGGAAGTATTTACAGGAACTTTAGGTATTGGTGTCTGGCCACCTGCTGGCATAGAAACTTTTGATCCACTTGATATTCCATACTTAAATACTTTGATTTTGCTTTTATCTGGAACAACTTGCACTTGGGCACACCATGCTGTGAGAGAAGGACATAATGATGAAGCCCTTCAAGGTTTATATTTGACTGTGTTCCTTGGTGCTATTTTCACATGCCTTCAAATTTATGAGTATCAGCATGCAACTTTTGGTTTTACTGAAGGAATTTATCCTTCAACATTCTATATGGCTACTGGTTTTCATGGTTTCCATGTTCTCGTAGGAACTTTATTTTTACTTGTATGTCTTATGAGAGCAAGAAAAGGTCATTTGACTCCCGAAAGACATTTCGGCTTTGAAGCTGCAGCATGGTACTGGCACTTTGTTGATGTTGTATGGCTGTTCCTATATATCGCCATATACTGGTGGGGAAAATAATTTCTTTCTAAAAGCCTTTATTATTCCTAATTAGTTAAAAAATGAAAAGCAAATCTTTAACAATTGTTTTTTTATTTATATCAACTCTTACATTTACACTAGGATGTTGGCAGTTATATCGCTTAGATTGGAAAAATAATCTTATTGAAAATATCAATTCTTCAATACAAAATCCTGAATTTTATAATGTGAAATTTGATGAATACAATGAGTTAACTTCAGTAAAATTAGATGATAATTTTAAAATTTCTAATAATCCAATATTCATAGAGTCCAAAATATTTCAAAGTAAAGTTGGTTTTCATGCAATTACACCATTGTATCTAAATGATAAATTTTACAGTATTTTGAATTTGGGTTGGGTTCCTGAAAAAAACATAAAACATGTTACCGAATTGGTTGATTTATTTAATAAAAAAAATGTAGTTGATGTTTACATAAGATACTTAAATTCGAATAAATCTGCCTTTATTCCAGAAAATAATGTAAAAAAGAATACTTGGTTTTCGGTTAATAAAAAAGATGTTGAGGCTTACTTTCAAGAAAAGATAGATTCTGATTATTACTTTGTTCTTCTAGACTCAAACATCAAATTAGAAAACAACCCCTTGGTGTATTTAAGAAATAATCATTTGAATTATTCAATTACATGGTTTTTGCTTAGCATATCGAGTATTGTTATGTTGTTAATTATCAGAAAAAAAAATGGATAATTTAAAAAATCTTTTCAAAAGTTATTACATATTAAGCGATATTAGTGGAATACTTTTTTGGGATAACGCTACTAATCTTCCTTCAAATAGTATTGACTCGCGCACAGAACAAATGGCTGTTCTCTCTAATTTTACTGATAAAATCTTCAGAGAACCTGAGGTTTTGGGGTACATCAAAGATACTTCTAATTTAAGTTTATCTGAAGTTGATAAGAAGAATTTAAATTTAATGAAAGATGTAATTACTAAAGAGAATGCTATTGATGTAAAATTAAAATCTAAATTAATCAAACAAAAACTTAAATGTGAACATTTATGGCGTGAAGCAAGAAATAAAAATGATTCCTCCATAATTGAAAATGATTTTAATAATCTTTTAAGCTTAGTTCATGAGGAGTCGAGACAATTATCTAAGGCAACCAATCTCTCACCGTATGACTCTCTAATCTCAAAATATGATATGGATTACGATTCCTCAAAGATAGATAAAATTTTTGAGATTATTAAATCTGAAATTATTCCTTTATATAAATCGTCAAATAAGATTGCAAACCCATCTTTGTACCAAAACCCCATTGATGAGATTAAAATCTTAGAAAAAACTAAAGAAAGCCTTACAAATTTAAATTTTGATTTTTCAAAAGGTAGAATAGATCAATCCCATCATCCATTTTGTGGAGGCGCAAACAATGATGTAAGAATTACAACAAGATTTGAAAATAATATCTTAGAAACATTGTCCGCACTTTTTCATGAAACAGGTCATGGTGTTTATGAGCAAAATAGACCAAAAAAATACTTATATGAACCCGTAGGCCAGTCGAGAAGTTTGAGTGTTCACGAGAGTCAATCTTTATTTTATGAAAATCATATTTTTAAATCAAAAAGCTATTTTTTAAAATTTTCTGAAATATTTGAGTCTCAAGAAAACTTAATAAATTCTTTTGAAGAACATTATCACTCTATCCGATCTAACCCGATTAGAGTAAGTTCAGATGAATTTTCATATCCAATTCATGTATTCATACGATATGAAATTGAAAAGATTATTTTTAATGAAAAAATTAAATTTAAAGAAATTAAGTCCCTATGGAATTCTTATTATGAAGAGTACTTAGATATAAAAATTTCAAATGAGTCTGAGGGGGTATTGCAAGATATTCACTGGTATGAGGGAATATTTGGATACTTCCCTACATATGCTTTGGGGGCAATGATTTCATCACAAATAAAATATAATTGCCCATTTTATGAGGATTTCTTGTGTGATCCTAAATTAGAAAACACTAAGGATATCGTAAATTGGTTAAATATAAACATTCATCAAAAGGCCTCTTTGTATTCTTCTGATGAAATGTTAAAAGAAATATCAGGTGAAAATTTAAATTCTAAATTTTATCTTAAACACCTAAAAGAACGATTTATACATTGAATTATGGATTATATAAGTACCCGAGATAGTCAAAAAATCTATTCTTCAGAGCAAGTATTAAATTATGGCTTGGCTCCAGATGGCGGATTATTTATTCCAAAAGAGCTTCCAAAATTTTCATTGGAATCAATAAATTCATTAAAAGGATCTGATTATCAAGAAATTGCTTTTTTCATCCTTAAACCTTTTCTCAATGATTTATTTTCAGATATTGAAATTAAAAAAATTATTAATGAAGCATACAATAAATTTGATAAAGAAATAGTTTCTATCTCTCCTGTAGGTCAAAATACTTTATTAAATTTATTCCATGGACCTACTTTGGCATTTAAAGATTATGCAATGTGTTTGTTGGCTAAAATATATGAATATTATTTAAAAAAAAATAATAAAAAATTAGTTATAGTTGGAGCTACTTCTGGGGATACTGGATCAGCTGCTATTCATGCATTTAAGGGCATCAATAGCATCAAAATTTTTATCCTTCATCCAAATAATTCTACATCGATCTTCCAGAGAAAACAAATGACAAGTAGTGGAGCAAATAATGTATTTAATCTAGCATTAGAGGGAAGTTTTGACGATTGTCAAACTCTTGTTAAAGAGATCTTTAATGATGAATCACTAAATAAAAATTACAATTTCACTGCCGTTAATTCAATAAACTGGTTTCGTGTTCTACCTCAGTCAATTTATTATGCTTGGAGTTATTTGAATCACTCCATAGATAGTTTTGTTGTTCCAAGTGGTAATTTTGGAAATATCTATTCAGCCTATGTCTTAAAAAAAATGGGTTTCCCAATTAAAAATTTAGTAATAGCGACCAACGAAAATAATATCCTTCATAGAATAATTAAAAATAATGATTTTTCATTATATGATGTAATAAAAACAAACAGTCCTAGCATGGACATTACCATTTCAAGTAATTTTGAGAGACTATTGTCTGAATTTCTAGAATCCTCTGTTTTAATTGATCTTTATCAAAAAATGCCCACTAGAACTCATCAAAAAAGTTTAGATGATAGCGCACATATAGCTTTATCTAAAAATTTTCTTTCAATGTCAGCCAATTCTTTGGAAGTAGAAGAACAGATCCAAAATACATTTAAAGACTATAATTTACTTGTGGATCCTCATACAGCTATAGGCTTAATTTGTGCTAAAAAATTGAAAATGAGTGAGGTTATGTGCCTAGCCTGTGCTCACCCAGTAAAGTTTCAAGATACTGTTAAAAAGTCTCTCTCCAAACAAATCCAGTATGATAAGAAGTTTAATTTTGATCATGAGGAAAAATTTGAAGTAATAAGTAATAATTATTTAAAATTAAAGGAGTATATTCAAAATAATGCCTAAAGTTCACTCTTTTAAAAGTGGCCTTACTTTAATTACAGATCATATAGATACTGTTGAAACCGTCTCTGTTGGCATGTGGAATAAAGTAGGTGCTAGAAATGAGCAGGAAAACATCAATGGAGTGGCTCATCTTCTTGAACATATGGCATTTAAGGGTACTAAAAACCGGTCTGCTTTAGATATAGCTAAAGAGGTAGAAATGGTTGGTGGGGCAGTAAATGCTTACACCTCACGTGAGATAACAGCATATTATATGAAAGTCTTAAAAGATGATATTAATCTTTCTGTTGATATCATCAGTGATATTCTTCAAAATTCTACTTTTGATTCAATGGAGTTAGATAGAGAAAGGGGAGTCATACTTCAAGAAATAGGAATGTATTTAGATACCCCAGATGATGTCGTTTTTGATAAATGGCAGGAAGTGGCATATCCAAATCAACCTATGGGAAGATCTATATTAGGAAAAACTGACATAATTAAAACCATTTCAAGAGATGCGGTAGAGGGTTTTATGAAAAACTTCTATAGACCAGATAAAATGGTTTTTTCTGTCTCTGGAAATTTTGAAGAAAATCATATTTTAGATCTAATTGATAAACATTTTTTAAATTTACCTCAAGGTACCGAGGATCATTCTCCTAAAGCAAATTATCAAGGAGGAGAATTTCGTCAGGATAAGGATTTAGAACAAGTTAATATTATATTAGGATTTGAGGGAGTTGATTTTTATTCTGATCTTTATTATCCCACTGCTGTCTACTCAACTGTATTGGGGTCAGGGATGTCTTCAAGATTGTTTCAAGAAATTAGAGAGAAAAGGGGGCTAGTTTACAGTATTTCTAGTTATACCTCTTCTTTCTCAGACTCAGGTGTTTTTGGCGTATATGCAGGAACAGGACAAAAAGAAGTTATGGAATTAGTTCCGGTGTTGTGTGACCAACTAAATATTGATGCTAGTACTTTTACTCTAGAGGAATTACAACGTGCAAAAGCACAATTCAAATCTGCATTACTTATGGGTCAAGAGAGCACATCTACAAGGTGTCGATCCAATGCGTCAAAATATTTAATGCACAATAGGTTGATCCCTATTGAAGAAATTATTTCAGAAATTGATAGTGTAAAACTAGATGACCTAGAAAGAGCTAGGAAAAATATTTTAAAATCAAATATTACTTTATCTTCTATAGGGCCAGTTAAAAACTTAGAGTCACTCGACTCCATCAAAAGACGATTCAGTTAAGTTTTCAGCTGATTTGCGAGCCAGTTGATCTACATGGTTATTTAGCTCATTTATGTTGTGTGCCTTGACCCAATTCCATTGAATTTCTTTGCCAGAGTTTAATTGATCTAAGGTTATCCATAAATCTTTATTTTTCACTGGCTGTTTTGAAGAATTTTTCCAATTATTTTTTTTCCAATTTTTTATCCATGAAGTAATTCCATTCTGTACATAAGTACTATCTGTATAAATAATGAATTCATCTTCTTGTTCTAAAAATTTGATAGCTTTAATTGCTGCAGTAAGCTCCATTTGATTATTAGTGGTATTCTTTAAATAACCAGAGCGACTAGAAACTTTCCCATTATTAATGATTAAAAAAGCCCATCCCCCATTACCAGGATTACCAAGACATGATCCATCAATGTAAATTTCTATCAAATGAAATCCTGAAGATTGTTTTTTTTATGGAAATTAATTATTTCAAAAAATTCTATAGGATTTTTATGAATAACATCGCCATAATTGTTATAATATTTATCATGGAGTCTTGTTAAGAAAAATCTAATGGCACTTGCTTTTAAATAAAAATTTAAGTATTTTTTCTCTTCATCCTCCCATTCCATTTGTCTCAAATAACTAACCATGAATAATCTAAAATTATTTTCATCAAAATTATTATTTTCAAAGAACCAGGCATTTATAAAAGTTGCTAAATCATAAACAATACTGTCACTACAAGTAAAAAAGAAATCAATTAATCCGCATACCTCATCATTTTTAAAAAAAATATTATCTTTGAATAAGTCTGCATGAATTAACGCTTGTCTCATATTTGAAGGAAACTTATCCTCTAAATTTAATATTTCACTTTTGATTTCTTTAAGCTCATTAATATGACTTCCCTTATAGTCATCAAATTTTTTTATAATATAATTCCAACTTGGTTTTAACATATTATTTTCTCTCTTTAATTTAGATTTAACCCCAACTTTATGAATGTTCGATAAAAATGAAGCCAGAGAATTCAAATTTTTCTCATTAATACTTTTAATTTGTGATCCCTCAATAAAAGAATAAATAGCGCATGGTTTATCTTTAATATTGAAAATATTTTGTTCTTTGATGTCAATTGCTATTGGGCAATTTATTCCGTTATTTTTAAACTCATTCATTGCTTCATGAAAGAAAGGCAAATCACTAGCCTTGGTCCTTTTTTCAAATATTGTAAAAATAAATTTTTTATTATTATTAACTTTTATTAAGTAATTTGTATTTTCAACACCTTCAGTGATACCTATCAAATCTGTTATTTCACCTATTTCATGAAATAAATGCTCAATGTCCTTTTTATCTATTAATGTGTATACAGCCATCAGTGAAATTATGAAAAAAGAATTCGTGTTTTCATGATAATTTAATAGTATTAACTATCATAATGTTCAAATCAATTATATTAACAATATTATCACTATCATTAATTTTATCATGTAGTGTAAAAAATCCTTTTTCCAAAAAAAATCCAATTATATATTTAGATTGTCCTAAATCTCTCATTTTAGCGCCTGGAAGTACGATTTTTATTGATAATTCAAGTATATCTTTAAATAAAGACTATGAAATTGAATGTTATTACAATGAAGCTAAGCCAAATCAGGTAGTTTTTAATATTGATTATAATGTAAAATTAGGCCCTCTAGATTTAGAAGAAAAAACATATGATTTTGAGTTATGGACTTTCATGACAGATAAAAAAGAAACTTCTAAATTACTTGAATTTAAATTTGAAAAAAATATTAAATTTGATTTAAGTGAAGAAAATATTGCAAATAGCACCTATGGTTTTCAAGATCAAATAATTTTAGATCGAAGTATTTATGATGAAGGTTTAAAAATATTTTTATCTTTAAATTAATTTAAAGACTTAAATTCATTAACACTTTTTGAAAGAATAGATTTTTTTTCAGAATCTGATAATCCCTTGAGGTAACCAGAAATTAAATTATTTAATTCATTTGAAGCTTGTTTTTTAATTGATTGAACTGCAGATAATTCTATTTGCTTTATTCTATCCATAGAATTTTTTTCCTTAGAGGAAATTGTATGACTTGTCTTGTCTATTATGTTTTGAGAAATCGTATTTGCTTGAATTCTTGCATTATTTAAAAGTTCATTAATTTTATTATCTAGGTCAGCTGTTTGTTGTTCAGCTTCTTTCAGCTTAATCTCAGCATTTGTAAATGATTGAAGTGAAGCATTAATATTATTTTTTATTTCTTCAATTTTGGAGTCAAGCCCTCCTAAAAACATCGTTTTAAAAGGTTTATAAATAAGTGCAATAAAAATAATAAAAGATACTAGTAACCAAAATTTAGGATCTTCAAACATATTAGATTTTTATATTACCTTTTTGAATATTAGTGATTTTAGATAAAAAGCTAGAGGCAGAGTCTTTAAGCTGATCTTTTAAATCTTTAATAGCTTGATCTTTTTCTTGTTTAACTCTTTCTTCTGTTTTTTTAATTTCTTTTTGAATTTTTTCCTCTGTAGTTTTAATTAAATTTTCACTTTCAGTGATAGCTTTATCTTTAGCAGTAGCAATAATTTTGCTAGCTTCATTTTTAGCCTCCTTTAATTTATTTTCATAATTCTCAATTAAATCCTCAGCTTTTTTGATTAATTCGTCCTGTTTTGAGAGGTGAGAATTTACAAAATCATCTCTCTGATTCAAAAAAGCTCTTATTTTAGGAAGTGTAAAATAAGTTAATACTACAAAAAGTATTACAAAAAATACACCCAGCCAAAAAAGCTGAGATATAAAGAACTCTACTTGTTCTAACTGAGGCATATAGTGATTTTAATCCAGATTTAATTTACGAGAATAAAATCACTAATGCTATAACTAAAGCAAATAGTGCAATAGCTTCTACAAGAGCAAAGCCTAACATTGTCATGGTAAACACCTCATTTCTTGCTGCAGGATTTCTTCCTACTGCAGTAATGAAAGCTGCAAAAACATTACCAATACCGATTCCAGCACCAATAACACCAATAACGGCTAAACCAGCGCCTAAATATTTAAGTCCTTCAACTAGTTCCATATTTACCTCCTTATGTACATCTAGTGTAAGTGTAAAGCGTCGTTAATATACAAACATGTTAATATTGCAAAAACATAAGCTTGTAAAAATGCAATTAGTATTTCTAATCCAGTCAATGCGATTATAAACACTAATGGCAAAATTCCAAAAATTCCTAAAGCTGATACAAAACCAGCAAAAACTTTTAAAAGTGTGTGACCAGCAAGCATGTTTGCAAAAAGTCGAACTGATAAACTTATTGGTCTTGAAAGATAAGAAATAACTTCAATAGGTATTAAAAGAGGAAGCATATATACAGGGAGTCCCGGAATGACAAAAAAACCAAAAAATTTTATTCCATGTTTCACAAATCCTAAAATAGTGACAAAAATAAATACCCCCATAGCTAAAGCTAATGTAACAATGATGTGACTAGTAAAGGTAAAACTATATGGGATCATTCCAAATAAATTTCCAAATAAGATAAACATGAACAAAGAAAAAACTAAAGGAAAATATTTTTTACCCTCACTACCAACAGTATCGCTTAGTAAGCTATTGATGAAATTAAATCCTAGCTCTGAGGCAACTTGGAGTCGAGAAGGGTAGAGGTCTTCAACAGAATTTGTTTTTTTTGATTTCAGAAATGGAATTGAAAAAAACAATAGAATAAATGCTGTGGTAATGGTCATCCAAAGCGCTGAATTTGTAAAAGAAATATCTAAGCCAAAAAAATTAATGTCTAAAATAGATTGGATTTCAAACTGTTTTAGTGGACTCTCGCCTTTTGCCATAGGCGTAATAAAACAGATTTATTTATGATTTTCTATGCGACTTATAAGCCTGTAGATGTTTAATAATCCAGCAAAAAAGCCTAATATTATCAATGAAATAAGGCCGATAGGTCTACTATCAAAAAATTTATCAATTAATAAGCCAAGTATCACAGAAACAATAAGTGCTGCTAATAGTTCTGAGGAGATTCGATAAGCAAAACTAAGGCCCTTTAGGTTTGACTTCTTTTTCTCAATAATTTTCTCTTCTTTATTTTTCTGCATATTTTACTGCCTCTTCTAATTCAACTGACACTATTTGTGAAACTCCCTCTTCAGGCATGGTTACTCCATATAATCTATCAACGCGAGACATAGTCATTCTATTGTGAGTTATAATAATAAATTTAGTTTGAATTTTTTCTGATATTTCTTCAACCATACTGCAAAACCTGTCGACATTATTATCATCTAAAGGGGCGTCAACCTCATCAAGTATACAGAAGGGAGAGGGATTAGCTATGAATACCGCAAAAAGTAAAGATATGGCCGTTAATGCCTGTTCTCCGCCAGATAGTAAAGTTATGTTTTGCATTTTTTTTCCTGGAGGACTAGCAAATATCTCTAATCCTGAATTAAGAGGATCTTCATCATTTTGTATTAGTTTAAGATAAGCCTTACCTCCTCCAAATAACTTGGTAAATAATTTTTCAAAATTTTCATTTACAATTTTAAATGCATCACGAAGTCGAGTCACTCCTTCTTTATTAATTTTATTAATGGCATCGTGAAGTTTTTCTATAGACTCTTGTATTTCATTCTTATCTTTAATTGTTTCATCAACTTTTTCTCTTAATTTAACGTATTCATCTTCAGCTAAAAGATTTACCGCACCTATTCTTTCTCTTTCAGAAACTAATCTTAAAACTCTTTTTTCAGCTGTTTCTAAATCTTCATCCTTTTTAAATTTTTCAATTTCATTTTCTAAATTCAATAAATCAACATTAATTTTTTCACGACAAGATAGAATTAATTGATTTAGATTATTAGAGTAATTCGAAATTTCTGATTCTTTTCGAATTAAATCTTCTTTTACAACAGAGAAGTTTTGCTCTTTATTTCTTAACTCTTTAGAAAGTTGTTCCAAAAGATTTTCTTTTTCTTGAAGTTCATTATCAAATAATTTCTTTTCCTCATTTAAATTTTTAATTTTATTAAGTAAGAATTGTCTTTTGCTATCAATATCTCCAGGGTTATTTTGAGTAATCTCTAATTCCTCTTTAGCTGTTTTAATTCTATTATTTAAATCAACTATTTTTTGATTATTAAGTTCAGAAACTCTTTGCCACTCTATACCCTGCTTCTTAAGATCATTTAATCTTTTTTCTTTTAACTCAGATAAAATGGATGAAATATTTGCTTCATAACTGCTCGAAACAAATAAACCATCCCATCTCCATAAATTCCCATCTAGATCTACCAAGGCTTGTCCAGGTTTCAATGATTTATGATATTCATAGCCTTCATCTTTGTTAAATACGATACCTACATTATTAAGTTTATTTGAAATTCTCTCAGGGGCTTTAATTACTTTGGAAGCAATCTCACAATCAAAAGAAAATGTTGAGGATTTAATTCCTTCAATATTTTCAGTCCAATAAAAAATATCATCCTTGTCCAAAGAAGCTAATAACTCTTTCCCAAATATAGCAGCAACTGAATTTTCATATTTTTTATTAAAAGTTATATTATTTAATAAACTTCTATCTGACTGCCCAGTTCCTTTATCAGATGTATTTTCAAAATCTTTAGTGGAAAGATCTTCGATTTCTCTATTTATTTCTTTTATTTTTGTAATGGTATCTTCAAATTGACTTTGTTCTAAATGTAGATCTGTTTCTAATTGTTTAACACGATGTTCTAAATTTACTTTATGTTCCTCAAATCTTAATTCTTCCTGTTTAAGATTTTCAACAGTCATGTTTAGGCGTTCAAGTTCTGAATTTAATGAATAACCCTTCTCTCTCATAGGAGGAATCTTAATTTTTAAGTCTTCGTATGCTTGATCTTGAGAGGATACATCTCCTTGAAAGTCAGCTAATTTGATTTGAATTTTATTCTTTTCTTCCTCTAATTTTTGAATAGTTTTTTGAATATCATTTCTTTTTACAAAGAAAACAGAGGCCTCAGCATTTTTGATTAAAGTTGAAATATTTCTAAATCTTTCAGCTTCTTTTGATTGTTTCTTTAAAATAGTAAGCTGCTCCTCATAAGTAGTAATTACATCTTCAACGCGTAGTAAGTTATTATTTGCACCTTTAAGTCTCAGCTCTGAGTCATGCCTTCTTTGTTGTAAGCCAAGAATACCAGCAGCTTCTTCTAAAACCATTTTTCTATCTTCAGGCTTAGCTTGTGTAATTGCACCAATCCTTCCTTGACTAACAATTGAAGTTGATCGTGCGGAGGTGGAGGCATCAGCAAAAAGTAATTGCACATCTTTAAGCCTAACCTCTTTACCGTTTATATAAGAGCTAGAGCCTTCTCCTCTATAAATTTTTCTTGCTATTTCAATTTGTTTTGATTGATATTTGTTTTCTAAGTCAGATCCATCAAGATTAATGAAAAGACCAACTTCAGCTAAGTTCCATGAAGGACGACTATCAGTTCCGTTGAATATCAAATCATCTATTTCCTTACCTCTAAGTTGTTTAGCTGAAACTTCCCCTAAACCAAATCGAATTGCTTCCACTATATTAGATTTACCACACCCATTTGGACCCACAATTCCAGTCAAGCCTTCTTTGACTTCAAAGTCAGTATTTTCAACAAATGATTTAAAACCTTTTATTGATAATTTATCTAAAGATAGCAAATTATTTATTCAATTTTTTAGATATTATTTTTATAAACTCAGAAGCTGGTTTATTGCCCTGAAGTTTTTCTCCATCAATGAGAAAGGTTGGGGTACTTTCAATTCCAAAAAAATTTTGTGAGTCAACTTGTAGACTTAATAAATTATTTTGAAGATCTTCACTGTTAAGACATGATTGTAACTGTTCTTCTTCTAGGCCAAGTTGGAGACCATAACTATTTAACAATTCGATTACCTTTTTACCTGACTCTGCTTTAGTCCAAAGATCATAATTTTCATAAACTGAGTCAATGTAACTAGGTCTAATTGATAGATCACAGCTAGCAACCATTGAGGCATAGAAAGCTGCTTGATTTAGTGGAAAATCAACAACATAGTAATTTACATTTGAGAATAATTCATTTTCTTTTAGTTCAATGAGAGTTTCATTATGAAAAGTAGCACAATGAGAACAACTAAATGAAGAAAACTCAATAATATCAATAGAATCTTCGGAGGATGACTTAATTACAGGTAAAAGTTTATTATCAGACAAAAAATTTTTATACCCATATTCCTTAGCTAAAGAATTTTGAAAAAACAAAATAAGTATGGGAAACAGTAGAATTCTAATTATTTTCATGGATTTTATTGATTATATTTTCAAAAATACCCTTCACCTCTTTATCTTTTATATCATTTAATTTTTGATTATTAACACCTTTTAATTTTCCCATTGATGTATTTTTGGAAACTGATTTCAATTTTTTTTGATCTGATAAAAAATCCTGAAAAAATAGGATTTTATTTACTTTTAAACCTAATATTTCCTCACATTTTAAAATTATCTCCCTTTGTTTTGAGTGAAACTCAAAAGATTTTGATGAATCTATTTTAAATTCCAAATTCAGAGAATCTGTTTGCTTTAATAGGGAAATTTTTTTAATTTGTATATCAGATTGATCTTTTCCGAATATTTCATACCAATTATTTATTAGAAGAGTGTTTATCTTTAATTTTTTTTTATTTACTTTATTCAATAAATGAAAAGCAACATCAGTAAGTTTGGAAATTTTTTTCATCGGAACCAATTTCATAAACTTATTTTAACTTGGTTTAAAAAAAATCAAAGAAACTTATATTGGAGAAAAAATAGAAGTCTGTATTTAACTTATTTAACTGAGATTATGCTTCAACAAACTACAGTAAGTACTGTTGAGAATAAATTAAAATTCTATTTAAAAAAATTTCCTGATTTTGAATCTTATAAAAATCAAACAATGAATAGCTTACTTAATAGTTGGTCTGGTTTAGGTTATTATAATAGGGCTGAAAATTTATACCAATCTATAAAAATCATTAATTCTCAATATAAAAGTAAATTACCTGAAAAGAAGACAGATTTACTAAATCTCCCAGGAATAGGAGAATATACTGCAAGTGCAATCATTGCTATTGGGTTTAACAAAAAAGCCTTCCCTATTGATGTTAATGTAAGAAGACTTATATCAAGATTGGTAGATAATTCATTATTAGATAGGGATATAGAAAACATTTTAGAAGATACTTTTAAAAAAAGAATAAATTATCGAAATTTTGCAGAGTCTATGATGGATTATAGCTCTTTAATTTGTAAGAAAAAATTACCTTTATGTGAGGAATGTATATTTAAGTATTTTTGCAAATCAGCTTTTAAAAATTTTAAAGAAATTAGAAATAAACAAACTATAAAAAAAAATATTAATTTCTATATTATAGAAAACAATGGATCTATATGTTTTATAAAAAAACCAAATTTTCAATTTTATAAAAAATTTTTGCATCTACCTTCTAATTTAGATAAAAAATTCCTTAAAAAATTATTTTTACAAAAAAAAGTTAATTATAAATCATTTAATTATTCAATTACAAATCATCGCTTTGAAGTAAAAGTATATTATTTAAAACATTTAAAAATTTTAGATAATAATTGTGTATGGATAAAAAGAAAAGATTTGAAGAGAACTGCTTTACCTTCTTTATTTAAAAAAATATTATTTTAATTTCTAATTTTTTTTCTAATTTCATCTATTGAGATAAGATTTTTTTTCTTATCCTCATAGTGCCAATAATCCCAACCATTAAAGTTAGTAGTATTATTTACCTTAGCTGCGATTTTATGAATAGAGCCCCTGTCGTTTTTATAAGTAATACTACCATCAGGCAATATAGTTGCCTGAAAATCTTTATTACTATTATAAAGTTGCGATCCAGGCTTTAAATATCCAGAGTTTATTAGAGAACCAAAGGGAACTTTTTTCAAAGGTATATCTTTTTTATTTAATTCCAAAAATTTATCATCCAATGATTTGATTGATTTTAATCTTTTAGTAGCCAATGATATGTAGTTATTGTCTTGTTCGAAACCAATAAAGTCTCTACCAAGATATTTTGCTGCAGCACAAAAACTAGCAGTACCAGCAAAAGGCTCTAATACTAGATCACCTTTTATTGACGTTTGAAGCAATATTTTACTCATTAATGAGAGTGGTTTTTGAGTTGGATGAGCTGTTTCACCATTTTTATTTTTTATTCTTTCTTTTCCTGAGCAAATTGGAAAGCTCCACACGCTCCTATCTTGTTTATCTTCATTGCCAATCTTAAGACTATGGTAATTAAATTGATATTTTGACTTTTGATTTTTAGAGCACCATATCAGCGTTTCATGAGCATTGGTGAGCCTTGTGGCTCTAAAGTTAGGAAGAGGGTTTGATTTAATCCAAATTACGTCATTTAATATCCAAAAATCTAAATCTTGTAAGATTTTACCTATTCTAAAAATATTATGATATGAACCGATAATCCATAAACCACCATCATCTTTTAAAATCCTTTTACACTTTTTTAAATATTCGATTGTAAAATCATCATAGCTTTTGAAATTATCAAATTTATCCCATTCTTGACTAACCCCATTAACCACAGAATGATTGGGCCTTGTTAATTCTTTATTAAGTTGAAGATTATATGGAGGATCTAAAAAAATTAAATCTACTGAGCAATCATCTAATTTATCGAGAAGTTTTAGGCAATCTCCTTCATAAATTTTATTATTTCTTAACACCTCAGAATCTTAATTTTTTTTTTGATTTAGGTGTAGGAAAAGAAAATATGGTTGTTGATAACTAAGTAGATAACTTTTTAATAAGTTGACAAATAGGTTGATAAGTTTTGCGATGAAACTTACTTATACCATTTTGATTAATAGCTAAAATATGTTCATTTGTACCATAGCCAGCATTTTTATCCCAACCATAAGTACTTTCAATTTTATGTAATTTTTCTAATAGTTTATCTCTAAAAACTTTAGCTATGATTGAAGCAGCGGAAACTTGCTCAATTTTTTTATCAGCCTTTATAATGGCGGATGAGTTATATTTTTTCAAATTTTCAGGAATAAATTTTCCATCAATAACGATTTGATCATTTTTTTGATGTAGCGCAATCACAGCTTTAGACATTGAGTTTAGTACTACATTATGAATGTTAAATCTCTCAATATCTTTCTGCTTTCCAAGAATTATTTTGTAAGAATAGTTAAAATTTTTATTTTTTTTAAAGTATTGATAAATAAGCTCTCTTTGATTTTTATTTATTTTTTTAGAGTCATTTACACTAAAAGGCAAAGTCCCAAATAATGAGTCTTCAGATCTAAAAGCACAAACTACAGCACTTCCTACCAAAGATCCTCTGCCTACTTCGTCTACTCCAACAGTAAAACTACTCATCTAATCTTGGAATTAGCTCAATAAAATTGCAAGGCTTATGTCTAATATCCAATTGGTAAAATAAAATTTCACTCCAAGCATCTTTGACTGCTGAGCTAGATCCCGGGAGGCAGAAAACATAAGTCTTGTTCACTAGAAAAGCACTGCATCTTGACTGAATAGCTGAGGTACCTATTTTTTTGAAACTTATTTGTCTGAATAGTTCTCCAAAACCATTTATTTCTAACTCGGCAATAGATTTAACTGTATCAATTGTATTATCTCTTCCTGTAAGTCCGGTGCCCCCAGTAGTTAAGATAACATCTATTTTATCTTTTTGACTTAATTCTAAAATAGTATTAGAGATTAAATCAGGATCATCTTTAATAACTTCATGAAAAGTGCAGTAGTGTTTTTTTTCTATAATTGAATTGCATAAATAATTACCTGACTTATCTGTGTCTTTATTCCTCGTATCAGATATTGTTAAGACAGCAATATTTATTGATTTAAATTCAGTCTTTTCATCAATCATTGGATTATAATAGTATTTTCTCTAATTAACTCATCTGCATAATTGAAAGAATTTTTATTAATCAACTCATAAATTACAAGATTAGTCAAAACGCGTTCAACAAAAATTCTTGTTTCTCTTGATGGTATTGACTCTATTAATAAAAAACTATCATCATTAAAGGATGTTTTTTTCATCCACTTAGATAAATTACCTGGACCGGCGTTATAGGAAATTAAAGCTTTCAATAAATCCCCTTTTATGTGATTCAATTCTAATAAACTTTGCAAATAAAGACTTCCTGTATCTACATTAATTTTAGGGTCAAATAAATATCTTGGGTTAGATTTAAAATTATATT
>MDSZ01192768.1_pt1 | contig 49533 bp, 26 predicted proteins | sample 811201 | NCBI WGS metagenome assembly MDSZ01 (sample SAMN05326647, study PRJNA326480) | marine metagenome | isolation source: seawater | place: Indian Ocean: North | collected 2010 | reverse complement strand
TTCAGCTGCCTGCTTCTCCGCTTTCGCCTTTGCTTCAGCTGCCTGCTTCTCCGCTTTCGCCTTTTCTTCAGCAGCTTTCTTCTTATCTTTCGCTTGTGTTATTGCTGCCTGTTTGTCAGCCTTTGCCTTAGCATCAGCAGCTTTCTTCTTATCTTTCGCTTTGGCTATCGCGTCTTTTTCAGACAACTTATCATTTCCAGATACCTTTCCCTGTTTGATATTTTTTCCAGAATTTTCATTTTTGACGTTAGTATATTTTCTACTCATTGCCTCCAATAATTTATCATATTTACCTTCATATTTATCCAGAAGCTTAGGAATATTATTTTTCCTCTTTTCATATTCCTCTCCTTTAAAATTATTTTTATAAATTAAGTCAATCTCTTTTTCAGCTTCTTTCTTGTTCATCTTTTTGCCTCCTAAGAAATTTCACATCGCTCATGAATGAATCTATCACTGCCCGCCTCTTTATTAGGCTGTCTTCCACAGACCAATTATATTTACAATACGGAGGATTTCTCCTTTAAAGCATAAATAAACTCTGAAAAGATAGTAATTATGCTACCTCTGGAGATAAATTGATATTACTCCATTTCTTATTTTTTAATACTCCAATAACATATGATACTTTCTCTACATGAATTTCTACTGTCGTACTATTTTCATCTTGAAATACACTTCCAACAGCTAATTCAGGTATTTTTGTGATATCAATAATCCAATCACATATTATTTTCTTTGATACTTGTTTTTTACCCACCCGAAGCTTTACTTTGACCATTCCAAAAGAATCTGATACTTCTCCCCAATCTTCTCTTTTCTTAATTGGATCTTTATCAAAACTATCATTCAGTTCTGGTACTTCTACTAAAGGAATCTCCATATTCCATGTGGACGATATCCTATCTAATGCCGAAATATCTTCTTTTGTTACAAAACTCCATGATTCTCCCTTTTTACCCATTCTTCCTGTACGCCCAATTCTATGGACATAGGACTCTGTATCTTCCGGTAAATCATAATTTACTACATGGGTAATTCCATCTACATCTAGTCCTCTAGCAGCCACATCGGTCGCTACAACAATTCTAACTCTCCCATTTCGAAATGACTCGAGTATGTTCTCCCTTTTGCCCTGTGCTATATCTCCATGCAAACCAATGGATTTGATTTGTGCTCTATGTAATCTTTCTACCAAAATATCTACCATACGTTTAGTATTTGCAAATATTAACATTTGATCTCCTTCACTGAGATTAGAAATTATTCTTCCCAAAGCCCATAATTTATTCATCCTTCCAATTTGAATACCATATTGATCTATTTCTGGAACTTCTACTTCTAAATCATCGCTCATTATGTGAATAGCATCAACCATAAATTCATTTGCTGCATCTATTATTTCTTGGGGAAAAGTTGCACTAAATAGCATAGTTTGTTCTCTATTCTCCATCTTTTCAAAAATCCATAATACATCAGGGAAAAATCCCATATCTAACATCCTATCTGCTTCGTCAAGACAGAAGATCTTGACCATTTGGAGATTAAGGTATTTTCTTTTTGTCATATCAATAACTCTGCCAGGAGTTCCGATTACGATATCTGCTCCTTTGGTAAGCTGCTTTGCTTGTTTTTCCAAATCAACCCCTCCATATACGGTTTGTATCATTAAACCTTTATTTCCTTGTAAAGAATCAATCTCCTCTGCTACTTGTACGGCCAATTCTCTAGTTGGACACAATACAACCGCTTGAACAGCTCCTGATGGAGAACATTTTTCCAATAATGGTATACCAAAGGCGGCAGTTTTCCCGGATCCCGTCTTAGCCTGTCCAACTATGTCCTTTCCTTTTCGTCCAATAGGAATGGCTTCTAATTGAATTTCTGTAGGATTCTTCCAGCCCTTGCTTTCAATAGCCGAAATTATTTCAGAATCTAAATCCCATGTAGAGAAAATATCGACAGAATTCATTTAATCGCCTCAGAAGGTTTCTGCATCTTTAATTTCCTTCTGAAGTTCTCCCATCCAATATTTTTTACAATTTTCCCTAGTCAGGAATTGATCATCACTGGAAAAACTATGATTATAGTGTCCTTTATCTGCAGTTGAAGTTTGTTCTTGATTTCTTTTGTGGAACTTTTGCAGTACATGATTTTTCATATATTGCCTAAATTTCAGTCTTTTTGACCTATTTTCGCTATCCCAAAGCTTGTCGAATTGAGATCCCTTCTCATCAAAATCATCATTCATCTCGAACCCTCTCCGTTTCGCCGACCCAACTCTTGTTTATCATTCTCACCCTTGACTAATTTATTGTTTTTAATAGATTTTTGTTCTTTTTCAAATTCATCTTCGACATATTCCAAGGGTGCTAAGAATCGATTTTTCTCTACTTCTGTTCCTTCCATAGTTATATCTATGGATAATGAGGTTAGTTTCTTACGCAAATCAGGATTAGTTTCGTGGCGTAATAATTCTTCAGCAATTTCTCTTAATCTGTCTCCACTCAAGATTATGGATAATTGACTCACACATGCTTTTCGCATTTCTACATCCTTAGATCTAGCACCATCAATTATCATTCTCGTGACTCTTGGATTTTGTACATCTAATTTCTTCAGAGTTCTGATAACATTTTTTCTTATTATTTTATCTTCTTCTCCAATTACCGATTCTATCAGTATTATAGCTATTCTTGGTTCAGAACTTGCAAGTGCACTAAACGTCTGAGATGCATTTCTACGAACCTGTACATCTTCATCTTGTAGTGACCAACTAATCAAGTCCCAACCACTTGCACCGCCAGAAGAAGCAATTGTTTTGAGAATTTTTGATCCTCTACGACGCAAGTCTTCATCTTCTTCTCTAATCAATTCATCAAGATGTAAGCAACCAGCTTCCGGCCATCTCTTTGCAGTCAACCTTAACGCTTCAAATGCGTCACTTCTATATTCTTTTGATAAATTACGTAATTCTCTCCTCAAGATACCTTCACAACCAGATGGGAAAATTGGGGCTAGAAGTTTTAAGCAATCTCTGGAAGCATCTCTTACTGATTCATTTTCATCAATTAATCTATCCGAAAGAAATTGGAAAATAGAAACACTTTTTCTCAGAGAAAATGATGGCATGGCCTTCAATGCAGCTATTCGAACATCTGGATAATCATCATCAAGAGCATTTAGCAACTCTTCATGCGCCCTATCGACGTCTGCATCTAGAACTCTGTTAAGAGCTTTTATTCCATCAATTCTTCCAGCAAAACCTCCCTTTCCTCCACTTAGTGGTAATTCAATTTTCTTGATACGTCCACTGGCAAGAGGTAGTATTTCGATAACAGGTATTCTTTGCCAAGGGCCTGAACTAGGTAAGAGCATTCTGATGTCTTCATCCTTGTAAGAAAAAACGCCTTTACTAATCGCCTTACCCGTACGTGGATCTCTGGCAATATAGTCACTAGGCATTTATATCGAGCCGCGCACAACAACTTCACTATTCAACCAAACTAATTTTTGATCATGCTTTTATGGTAAGTTTATTACTTTGTTTTCAAAGGAACATATGTGTCAGATAGTATTCCGGAAATCTCAAAATTATTATTTTCTAGTTTTCCTCCTCAATTCCCTAAAATATCCAAATCAGACATAATAAGACTTTGGTCTCTAGAATTACAGTGGTTTAATCCTGAAGATGCAAATTTAGTAGTTTCTCATCTATTGGATATGAATTGGATAATAGAATCTGAAGATTTTTTACATCCTAATTCCAATATTGATCTATCTCCTCCTATTCTTGGTTGGCAACCGATCTTACGAGATATCTTGAATTCGCCTTTTAATAATTTAAAAACCGCCTCTATTCAAAATGAATTAGATATTATTACTACAAAACAAAATACACAATATTCTCACGAATCTGATAAAGAATCAAAAAGTTTCGAAGATAAGACTAATATTTTAATTAATTATGTTTCTAAAAAATCTGGTTTGACTAATAGAGAGGTAATTAGGAGATCACAAAGAAAAAGAAAAGCATTAGGGCCAGTTACTTTGTGGTTATGTGTTTCTCTTTTAGCACGGGAACAGGGGCTGGATATGGACAAAATTGATCAAATATTAGAAAAATAGATTTTTAAAATCCTCCATATTTCTCTCTTTCAAAATATAATTTAATTATGGTTTTTAACTACATCTTATCAAAAAACTATTCTATTTTTTCCTTATGTATTTCAATCAACGCTAAAAAGGAGACATCACTCGGCGGGCTCATAGAGGATTGTTGATGGCAAGAAAAACAAGCGTCTGTACTTCATCCGGAGTTCCACTAGTTAGTAATCGGGATACGTCGTTTAAGTGCCCAGAATGTAGTTTTGTCATAGGTCGAAGTGAACAATGCAGAGTACAGGGAATCAAGTATATTTGTCCAGATTGTGGTTTCATAGGTCCTTAAATGAAGTAGGTTATGACATGGGACAAGTTGTTGTTAAGTACAAGGTTACTATGGAACAACCAGAAGACGAAATGCCGGATTATGAAGGAATAGCAAGTTTAATAGATAATTTACCTGAAGTTCAAATGGTGGAGATTAAACCACTTGCCTTTGGCATGATGTTTATCGAAGTTCAAGCAGTCTTAGGAGAAGGTGAAGGAATAGTTGATGGTTTTGAAGATAAAATTAGATCTCTAAATCCTTTAGTAAGTCAGATAGAGACTTTAGAAATGGGAAGACTTTGATTTTTTCCAGTACTATTTCACTAGTAATGATCCAATGGTGATTTCATAAATTCTCTCATCAATACTGTAGCATATGTCCCAGGAGGAAGGGAAAATTTCAGTTTAAGGCACGCTCCATCAGGATTCCACCTATCTCCTTCTCTATTTCCTTCTATCCACTGACTGGAAGTTAGTTCGCCAACTTCTGGGGCTTCACTGACGCTAAAATCTCTGAAGAAAACCGAAAGTGGCCTCCTAGTTCCAGAAGATGTCAATCTTGGTATTTTTTCAATTCTCCAATCCACTTCGTCAAGTTTACTTTCCTTCAATGCTTTATTTTCTATAATTCCTGGATTTTCTTTAGCAATCGGAGAATCTAATCCAGGTAAAGGTCCGGTAACAACCAGTCTGCTAGATTCACAATTTCTTTTACATCTTTTAAGATTAGTTTCTGAAACATATGCCATTTTTCCTGCATCAATTCTTCCATTAGGATTTACAGGTGCTACAATATCGCCTATAATTGGGTGAATTATTGGCAGATTTTTTTTCATTCTTTCTCTCAATGAATAATTAAATGTCAAGGATTGAACTGAATGTATCGTGAGTAATTGTAATGAATTTGGTAGAGACATGAAGGCAGCAACATAATCTTCAGGATTCTCTTTTAATTTTTCCAATATATTTCTTTCATAACCGAGGTGGTCGGGAATTATTTCTAGGCATGCTTCTATGTCTTCTGTTTCTCTCCACATTCTTCTAAATTGTATTACATCTTGATTGGTAATTCTTCCCTCCATTCCTAAGTAAAGGTCAATTGCCTTTTTGTAATCTCCATTAACGACGGCTCTTCCTACTTCTGGTGTCACAGGCCTAGTTGAACCAAATCTTTGTGGCCCTATCCAGTTAGGAAATGCGTCCGCACCAAGCTTTCTTGCCATATCTTCTCTAATTTGTTTAACTCTTTTCATTGCTTCTTTTCCATCTAATGGAATGCCGTCTGAGTCACAACATCCGCGAACAGTAATTGTAAATCTATTTCCATCGTGATCACTCATGCCAATTTTTTGATGAGTTCTTCCTAAAATTTCTATTATACTGTCTGGAATTTTTATTTTTTCAACTTTGTACAGAGGAGAATCAATTACCACTATCTGTGTTGTAACTGCTCTTTTATCTTTCATCCCTGATGAGAAAATTCTATTCCTGCTAATTCCACACGCCCTGGATAGTCTTTTCAAAAATCTATTCGTTTCCCAATTAATCATGGTTATCCTAGCCACTGTAAAGCGACCTTTGGGATCTAGAGCAGGTATTTTTGATATTTCCTCTACTCTGAAATCTTCAACTCTGGACTTTAATATTCCTCCAATGCCATCATTATCAGATGTCCATTCTGACAAACCTAGATGCCCTTCTAGAGAGCCTTCTTTCAAGACCTCACCGCCTCAGAGTTTTATGTTAGAAATTTCTTTACTCAATTCTTTACAAAGATCTTTGAATACTTTCTCTGCCTTTTTTCCCTTTTCCGTTCTTATGAATATCTCCGGATCATCTAAATCAGGATGATTTTGAAAGTAATTTGCATATTCAACATCTTTACTTTCATTAAGTCTAGATCTGAACATTTGCAAAGTTGTATGACTTTCTCCAGTTATTCTAACCCTGAATTCTCGACCTTCATTTTTCAATACTTTGATTGGCATAAGACGACCTCTCCACCTGCCTCTCCTTTTTGAGTCCTTTCATACCATTATTGCTAATCTTCGATTCATATTGACCCTAAGTTATACATCAGCATCCTCAGCGGGAAGCATGGCAGTTGCTGACCAACCGTCGGAAAAGTTTTCTGAACTTTTTGAAAAAATGGCTCTTCCAATAGTTGTAATTAGCGTTTTAGCTACAATTTTACTTGCCAGTTTCCTTTCTCCATTGCCAAATTTTTCAACTGATTTATCTTCATTTGCTCCAAATACTGAATATGATGAGGCTAAATCTACTTTTTACAATGAAATTACTCAATCTGGAGAACTTATTTATATCAATGTTGAGCCAAGCCAAGATGATTCAAGTGTTCTTGAAATTGGAGCATTACAACAACTCAATACAGATTTTATAATGATACAGAATTATTCTGAATCTAATGGAAATTTTATTAAATCTCAACTTAATGCTGCTGATATCTTAGAAAGAGCAATTGAACAAAGTAATTATTCCGGTTCTTTATATGATTTTGATGATTGGCAAGATTTACTCAATTCTGTATTTATCGATAATGAGAACTGCGAGTCCTCATTTTCAAGTGATGAGGAAAATGTAGCATATGCATCTTTTGCATCTTCGGTAATGTTGCATCAAGACTTTGATTTTGAATCTTTATGCGATTGGCTACTGGATGGAAATGGTAATCCATTACCTCATGCATCAAGTACTCTATGGATTATAGAAATGAATGGCAATTTGAATGAAAATGAAAATCTCAAATATGCTGATGAAATTAGAGATATGTTGAGCCATGATAGTGATGGTTCTTCCAACAATCCCCTCGAGTATGGCGTAATTTCTGATTCCTTGATAAGCAATGATATCAATGAGTCCACACTTGATAATTTGATATATTTATTCATATTAGCAATTTTGATAGTCGTTCTTCTTCTTGCCGTTACCTTTAGATCATTTATGATGGTAGCAGCACCTCTTCTTGGTCTTTCAGCATCTTTGGTATGGACCTATGGAATCATCTCTATGTTGGGATTTGGATTTACAATCTTAGAAGTAGCTGTAGCCCCGGTTGTATTGGGGCTTGGGATTGATTACTGTATACACTTGCAAACTGGTTATGATAAAGCAAGATCTAAAACTAATAGTGCCGCAACAGCTTGGATACAGTCTTTTATGAAAATAAGAATGGCATTATCTCTTGCTGTAGTAACCACTGTATTTGCATTCTTGGCAAATTCCTTCTCTCCATTGCCACCTCTACAAGCATTTGGATTTACATTAGCATTAGGTGTTGTTTCAGCATTTATTGCGAGTACTGTCACAGTTGGAGCGGTACATGTCGTGGTGGAAAAAATAACTGGAGAAACTCATTCACGTGGCATAAAACTTGACTATATTGCCGACAAAGCTACTGATTTTCAAAGAAATAATACGGTTAGAGTATTACTGATGGTTGTTTTGATAACTACTGGATCTGTTGTAGTTGCTGAAAATGGCCTGGATACTAGTTTTGAATTAACGGATTTCCTATCAGAAGACGAAATGGAAATAATGCAGGTAAGAAATGAGATATATGATTCTTATGAAATTGATGCTTTGAAATCAGTCAACATTTTGATAGAACCATCCAATGATGAATTATCATTTAATGACGAAAGAAGAATTCTAACTTCATTAAGAGGATTCGATCAATCACTTCCAAGAATTCCATCAGTTGTATCGACTGAGGTATCCGGTTCTAGTAATGAATGGCCGTCTTATGATAGTTTATATTTAATCCTCAAAGATATGTTGATTCAAAGTGATGATTTCGGGGAGAGAAATAATCTAGAATTATTTGGAAATGAAATAGCAACTACTGAAAATTTTCAAAATGGAGATTTAACAACAGCAGTACTTGAATTATTATCTAATGATAGTATAGGTGATCAATTAAGAGGCCTGACTTGGGCAGAGAGAACGGAACTATATGTTGCACTTGACGAATCAAATTCTGCAATCAAATTCTTGTCAATAAGAGTGGATGTTGAAGCCGAATCAAGTACAGAAGTAGAGAATATTGCTAGAGAGTTCCAAGTGGAAGTAAAGATAATAGAGGAAGATATAGGAGGCAATGCATATCTAGATGGAAACTTGATAGTTCTTTCAAATGTTCTTTCGGGATTAATTTCTTCTATCTTGTATTCAACAGCTATTAGTCTTGCAGTTTCCTTAGCAGTCCTAGTAATCCTTACTAGAAGTTTTGGCCAATCATTAGTTGTAATTTTACCCGTTGGTTTGGCAGGGTCATGGGTCGTAGGTTCAATGGCTGTATTGGGGATAAACTGGAATGTCTTAACTATAATGATTACAGCATTAACCATAGGTCTTGGTATTGATTATTCCATACATGTGTGGAGAAGATTTGAAGAAAATAGGAGAGAAGGGATGAAAATATGGCCTGCAATGAGAGATATGTACTTGACTACTGGGGCATCATTACTAATCTCAGCAGGAACTACAATCTGTGGTTTCATGGTTTTGTTATTATCTCCAATCCCTGTTATTAGAGATTTTGGCATTGTGAGTGCTATTTCAGTTGCTTTTTCATTAATATTGGCATTACTGGTGCTACCTGGTTTATTGGCAGCTGAAGTCCGAACAAGTAATGGCAATGGAAATCATTAATTTTCTTTCTTCTTCAATTTTCTAAATCCTTTTGCCGTGGGAGTCTCATTTGTTTCTGAATTTTTAACAAGTACATCTATTTCTTCCAGATGTTCCTGCACTTGCTGATAAGCAGTTTTCCCTTGCGCTCCTCCTTTGACTCTCGGTAATTTATTTTGGCAAATGAGATATGTTTCTGAAGATGATTTCCTGCTTGCTGTGGGGGCATATCGTTGGACATTTGAGAATCTTTGTTTAGCGGCTTTCATCAAACCTTCAATCCCTGTCCCTTGGAATATCTTTGTAACAAAATTTCCTCCAGGAGTTAGTACAAGCATCGCCTTATCCATTACAAGTGTTGATAATTCTAAGGATATCGCTTGATCTGTATCATATCTGCCAGTTAACTTTGGAGAAATATCGCTAATTACTGTATTTATATCTCTATCTCCTAAAAGATTTGAAATTTCTTCTAAGGTAGAATTTTCCGAAATATCCCCTATTATTATCGAAGCGCCTTCTATCGGAGAAGTAGATAATATATCCACACCCAAAACAAATCCATTTTCTCCTACCTCTTCGACCGCTACTTGCGTCCAACCTCCCGGATGACATCCTACATCAAGCACTGAATCTCCTTTCCTAATTATTCCAAATTTATCTTGTATTTGCTTCAATTTATATGCTGAACGGGCACGATATCCCTTTGAACGCGCCTCTCTTCTCCATGGATCGCGACGATTTTCTTGATACCATCGCTTGCTCATAATTAATAGCGCTAAGACATTAGGTTATGAAAGGAAGCACCCTACGGTTCTTTGTAATGGCATTCGCGCACCGTTTAATGATATTCGTTATCACGTTTTTATTTCTTAGTTATCCAAGTAATGCTCAGGATGATGAAAATAGTTATTGGTCTGAAAAAGGAGGATATTCAGTAGTAATGGAGCAATATACTGCAACATGGTGTGAAGTATGCGCTTCTGTTGATTCTTGGATGCCTCAATACACCGAAGCAAATGGTAATCGAGTTATTAGGCTTGCATTTCATGATTCTATTGACGATCCTTTGGGTACTGAAATAACTGATTACAGGCTGGGAAAATATTCGGACCAACTAGTCGCTCCTTCTTTTTGGTTTGATGGTTTAATTACTTCTGGTGGTGCACCTGATAAAACTACTTTGCATAGAAGTTTGCTTTCTGCAGAAAATGAGAGAAGAGGAGATACGGAAATTAACCTAAATTTATCATTGAATTCTAATGAACTGATTATTAATTCTAAATTATCTAATTGGGATAATACTACGGATTCAAAAGTTTTTTTCTTGATTTTGGAAGACAATGTATTGGTTTCTGAAAATACAAATACAAATGACATAAAAGTCCACCATGATGTTGTGATTGCATACAACGAAATTCATATCAACGATTCTTATGAATGGTCTCATCCTAATGAGTCATGGACTACAATATCTTCTCAAGGAAGTAATTTTACATCTAAATTTCTGTTGCCTGAAGATATATTAGTCGAAAATCTGGAAATAGTAGTTATACATGAGTCAGTCCCTAACAATAATTCTGATTCAAAAATATTGGGAGCCATGTCGATTCACTTGGGTGAAGATAATACGATCAATAAAACTAATCTTTTCATTCCATTTCTGGTGATAATATGTATTTCAGTAGTACCTATTTTAATCCAATCTCGTCGATAAGATTATTTGCACAATCTCTAATAGTTTCTTCAGACATTCTAGTAGGTTCAAAACCTGTTCTTAATAATTTATCAACATTCAAAAAGGTCTTTGGAACATCTCCCGCCCATCCTCTTTTGCCTCCAGTATATTCAATTTTTACATTTTCAATTTTACTTTCTTCTACAACTATTTCTGCTATTCTTCGTACAGAACAAGTATCTCCTGTGCCCAAATTGAAAAGATTAACATCGTTATCTGTTTTTTCAATCAGATGTAACATTGAATTGACACAATCATGTACTGACATGTATGATTTTTCTTGAAAACCATCTCCTAAAACTTCTAATCTATCTGGCGTCTTTTTTAATTTATGGATAAAGTCAAAAATCACTCCATGTGTCCCCCTTGGACCAACAATATTTGCAAATCTATGAATCCACGCTTTACCTCCAAAAGTACCTATCCATGCGGTTATCAAAGTCTCACTTGCGATTTTTGATGCCCCATAAAGAGATATTGGAAGTAGTGGCCCATAGTTTTCTGACGTTGGCATCTCTTTTGCTTCTCCATAAATCGCGGAAGAAGACGCAAATGAAATATTTTTTACGCCATTAACTCTCATTGCTTCTAAGATATTATATGTGGCCATAGTCCCCTGTTTAAGATCGGTATCTGTTACTTCTGTACCTAGTCTTATGTCGGGATTAGCTGCCAAATGATGGACTGTTTCAATTCCAGACATTGCCTTATTCACATTTTCAAAATCTAGCAAATCACATCTGATGATCTCGATATTACCTTTGTGGTGTGATAAAAACTCCATTTTTCCGCTACTAAAATTATCAATAACTCTTACTTTTTTTCCTTTATCGACTAATGAATCTACCAGATGAGATCCTATGAATCCTGCCCCTCCGGTTACCAATTCCACGTTAAAACCTCAATTAATTGCTATATCCCATTTGCCTTCTTCATTCTGATTTCTTAATACATATAAGATCACAACTGTAGCAACCATTCCAACATGTACTGCTGTACAATATGGACAAATATGTGGCGCTCCATCAACTAAAAATAACTCTACAATTACTAACCAGGCTACTCCGATTAAGCCTGGTAGAGATAATAGAAAGGCTATACTTAGCCAAACATTTGCCATCTTGTCTCTTGGTCCGAAGAAAAGCGAGATAGCAAGATATAGTAGAACTGAGAATGATATCATACCTATCATCCCCCATGATATTCCAAAAATTTCTGAATATTTTGGATCTCCAATTACACTGCCGCATTGAACTAAACCATCAGCAGCACAGAAGTTTGTTCCTCCAGTAGCTGCAATTTCTCTATGGATGACTTCAGTCCACATGGAAGTTAATAATGTTCCAGTTTCTACAACAACTAGGCCTAATAACATCCGTCTAGTATCTGTTAGTGGAAATTTCATGCTCTTACCAAGTGGGCTAGAAATTACTATTCCAGAGATAATTATCATACTAAAAATAATCAATGGGCCATATTCTCCAAGCATATTAGTCCCCCAAAAATACTGCTAAAGCATCATCAATACTTTGTCCAGTTCCTGATTGTGCTTGATTCCATGCAACTTCGCCATTTGGTTTTAGGATAATGTGAAAAGGAGTTCCGCTGACTTCCCATGACCTCATTGAATCTCCATTTAAGTCATCTACATATTGCCAGTTATGTACTCCTCCATCTCTACTAGCACAATTATTTCTACCGGAATTACATCCATTTCCATCATTGTCATCAGTGCCAAAATTAGTTTTATCCTTAAAAGCAGATATTTCTGCTTTAGAACTATCATGCCCTGTAATGTCTAGCTCAACAACAACCGACAAGAAATCTGCTTTAGTACCATAAGAGGCGTACCTATCACTCATTTCGTCCGCTTCATTGTAACAATACGGACAATCAGTATCTAGAACTTGGATGTAAATCCACTTACCATCTTCGCCTTCAGCCCAACCTCTATCAAACATAGAATGTAAATCAAAATCAGACCATTCTCCATTTTCATAAACGTCTCCTCCTATGTTCGGTATTATTTCTCCTTCTGCAGGACCTATTTTGTAATCTGATGCCATACTAATAAAAATTATAATTACTACTGAAATCACTCCAGAGGTTACTAAGAACGATGTAGTTCTTGAATCTCCATTATCGACGACAACTTGTGATTGTTGTTTCCTCCTCCTTCTAGACATATCTCTCACTCTAATGGCAACAGTTCATGCTTTCAAATATTCCTACTTATGCTTATCTATATATTCATCTCTTTCATTGAAAATTAATTTTATATCGATTAAAATCATTTTTACAGTCCTATGTTGCGAACTCTTCATTTGTCTCCTATTATGCCTCGTACATGTGCCAGACTCTTTCGATGGGGATGAATTAGATGATGAAGCCATATTTTGGCAGAATTTTTTTAATCGTTTACAACCATTACGTAATTCATATTCTAACATAAAAAATTCTCTTTCATCTACCTTTTTAGGTGAAATATATGATACTTTAGGGCAATTATATGATGATATTTCAGATGCTGCAAGTGCCATTTCAACTAGGATAACCGAATTAACTTACTCTACTATATTAAGAAGTCCAGGCAGTATCATTGCTGTATTACTCCTTCTAACAGTTCTTATTGGTAAGGACGCCCTTGATTTCGAACACCAAATTAATGGTGATGTAGAAATTTACCTCCCTGATGGTGCCGATTCTACTATACTTCTAGAAAACGTTCGTGAACAATGGGCAACTGATATAGTAATTTTATATGTTCAAACCAATAATGCTGCGTCTGGTTCTGAAAAGGGTACTGAGAATATCACGGATGCTAATATTCTGTCTCAAATTTCTTGGATAGAAGGAGATGATAACAATATTCAGCTTTCAGGGTATCAAAGAGGATTAGATTATGATAAATCAGATAGAGGAACAAACGACGGAGTTATATGGATATTATCTCCTGCTCAAATGATTAAAGAAGCTAATTCATCAAATTATAGATTCAGCTGTGCTGCAGAAAAATACGGCCTACCATCAGGCAACCAGGATGATTGTACTCTTGCATCTCTAAATCCTTTCGAAGGCTATTCAATACCCCAAGGTGATGACGCGCAAGAAAGAATAGACAGATATGTGGAAAATTCTGGAGAGCTACTGAATCGTCCCGGTTGCCGAAGTAGTCTAGTTTGCGATACTAATGGAGATGGAATATGGGATACTGGCGTAGTAGTAATGGGTATAATATTTGATATGTCTGATACAGACATAGATGAGAGGCCAGATCCAAAAAATCCCCAAGAAGAACTTCGTGATCATAAAGCATTTATGATGTACGTAGAAAAATTAACACGTAATGATTGCAATCTACCTGATAATTATGATTTATTACGTTGTAGAACTTATGAGAATCCTACTTCTACAATGGATTTAGAAAGACTAGATACAATCTGTAGAGACTTACCGGGAGAACTTCCTTACGAAGGATTCACCCAGACTAGTGATAAATTTTGTCGGAACGCTATTACAATTACTGGACTCACTCCTGTATTACACGACGTTTCTGATGCCATTTACTTAGAATTAGTAGATACAATGTTACCTTTGAGTTTATTCTTTGTTGCTTTAACTATGTTCATACTTCATAGAAATCCCAAGGTAGTGATTATATGTGGTTTACCAATAACCATGAGTTTAGCAGTAACATTTGGAACTACAGTAATAGCCGATATCATGCTCACTCCTATGATAATCTCTGCAGGTCCCATCTTAGTTGGCTTAGGTGTTGACTATGCTCTTCATTTGACAAATAGAATTGAAGAGAATAGAAGTAAGCTAATCGATGAACAAAAAAAGTTAACTTGGTCAGCACAAAGAGATGGTTTACAAACTAATGAAATAGATCCTTGGGATTCTCACATAAGTCTCACTGCGACTGTCAAATCTGCAAGGACTACTGGACATGCAATATTTTTATCTGCACTTACTACAATAATTGGTTTTAGTGTATTGACCTGGACTCAAATAGTCCCAATAGAGCCTATGAGGACTGTTGGAACAACTCTTTTACTTGGCATAGCATCGACTTTCATTCTCTCTATGTTGATGGTTCCAGCATTGGTCCATATACTTCGATATAGAAGAGGAGAAATAGAATTTGAATTGTCTTCAAACCAAATTTGGTCTTCTGCGATTATTATTTCTTCATCGATGTATATTTTTCTTACAAGATTTTTGAATTACGTTTCCGACTTGAACAATATGGATTCTGATAATGCATTCCTATTCTCTTTTAGTTTATGTCTAGTATTACTATGTTCCTTCTTACCAAAATTATGGGGAAAAATCGGTGAAATACCTTTGAAAAACACAATCATAGTTTTACTTATAGCGGGTTCAGTTACCATTGGTGGAATTAGTATTTTCTCAGAGGAATTAGGTAAAGATATCACGGGCTCTTCTGAAGAAGTACCTCCCGGTTTAGAATCATATGAATCTCTCAGAGAATATAGTATTGAATTCAAAGGGGGGCAAACTAATATGTTTATTGTAGATGCTTCTAATTATGTTAATCCCACAGAAAGCGCGCCAATAAGGGACTTATCTATATTAGATGCCATTGAAGATGCACAAGTAAATAATTTGGATAATATTAGGAATACATCTACAATTAGTTTAGTTAATATCCTAAAAGCGATACATGTCGATGTCGAATTTGAAGGTCTTGAGTTGTATGATCAAAGTCTTTGGGACTTGCTTCATGATGAGTGTTGGGATGAATCAAATAATCCCCTACGTCCAGATTGTTGGGCTTATGCAATTTCTAGTAGAGAAGATATAATCAACATAGTATTCGATACATTGTCTCCAGAAATTAGATCGATGTTAATGAATGCAGATACTGGAATGGGTGAAACTAAGACCTTGGTATATGTAAATCAACCTTACATCAATCTTGGGGCTGCAGCAAGTTTAAGAGATTCTATTGACTTTTATTTGACAGGAGATGGCTGCAATTCAGCTCTTGATTGTAGTACATTGGGAGTGGACGGCGTTTCCAACTCTCTCTTAACCGGAGGGCTTCCTGTATCTTTAGATATTAACAAAGGAATACACGATGCACAATCTGACTCAACTATTGCAACAATGATTATTCTTCTATTTATCATGTCACTCTTATTCCGTTCTCCAAGATTGTCAATTTTCACTATGATTGCAGTCGGTGCAGTAGTTTTATGGCAACCAATCCTCATGAAATTAGGTTCTGTGAATGTAAATGTATTTACAGCAATGATAGGTACTATAGTATTCGGAATAGGAGTAGATGATTCTATACATATTGTTGACAGGATAAAAGATGAAAGAGAAACACCCTCTGGAATAGTTACATCTATTTCTAGAACTGGGCATACGATTTTTGAGACTACTGCTACAACATGCGCAGGACTCTCTGCAGGACTATTTGTGGCAATACCGGGTTTACAAAATTTCTTTATTCTCATGATGTTATTATTGGTTTTGGCATTATTGACCAGTTCAATATTATTACCAACTATGATAGTTGCATATAACGAATTTAGGTCCAGAATAACCGGAAATGGTACATGGTTAGACTATGAAAGCAGTGGCACTATATCTTTAGAACCTACAATTGATGCAATTGTCGAATTCCAATAAAAACAACTATTTTTGGTGAGGGAGTAGGGAATAAGCCCCTTTCTGTTCACCTTTCGGCTGGTCGCATTCAACTATGCATCCTACCCGGCCCTGTTGATGCCATGCGGGCCTGCTTGGACTTGCTCCGGTGGAGTTGCTCGTTCCAGCTGAGTTCAGGAAACCTCACCTTTTCAGGATCATCGTACCCCTGGCTCAGTTCGTTTCTGTTGCAGAGCTGCCCCTCCCGGGACTCCGACTTACGCCGGACCACCTGCATCTTGGAGAGGGGACTTTCCTCAGTGTCGTACACTGTCAGCGACCCTCCTACTCCCTCTATCTTATCCACATAGCACTTGTGCATGAACTTCTCGGTTGAATGTTTGTGATTTAGCCTTATTATTACAGTGATTATTATAGAAATTATAATTCACCTACTGACTCACGATATTCTGTGGCTGCGGTGGAAGAACTAAAGAAAGAGGCCGGGATTACAGCCTGCAAATATGTAAAAAATGGTATGAAAGTTGGTCTTGGGACCGGCTCAACTGTAAAATATACAATAATTGAATTAGGTAGAATGATAGCAGAAGAAGATTTGGAAATAATTGGGGTACCAACCAGTGAAGCGACTAAGGAATTAGCCGAATCATTGAATATTCCACTATCAGATTTATCTGAGATTAAAAAATTAGATTTAACTATAGATGGTGCTGATGAATTCGATACAAATTATGATTTAATTAAGGGCGGAGGAGGAGCACTAACAAGAGAAAAGATAGTTGCATTAGCATCTAATGGAATGATTGTAGTAGCTGATGACAGAAAGGAAGTATCAACACTTGGAAAATTTCCACTTCCTGTTGAAGTTTCAATCCCTAATTGGGAAGAAGTTAAAGAAAATATATCTAATTTTTGTCCAGGTGAAGTAAATCTAAGAATGGAAAATGAAAATCCATTTGTGACTGATAACGGTGGTTACATACTAGATTGTAATTTCGGTCCTATAATCTCAAAACCAGATATTTATGAAAAGAAGATTAATTCAATCGAGGGGGTAGTAGAGGTCGGTTTATTTGTTGGTATTTGTGATGTGGTAATTTTTTCTTCATTATCCGGAATTCAAACTTTAATTAAACCAAATGGAAGAATATCATGACACTCTTTCCGTCGTGATTAAATTACTTAGCCAATTCGGAGGGGTGGGTCTGTAGCTTAGTCAGGTAGAGCGCCCGGCTCTTAACCGGGCGGCCGCGGGTTCGAACCCCGTCAGACCCGCTATATTTTGTGACTATCAATCGAGGTTTCATAACTGTGATGCGCTTGAGCGGTATAGTAGGGTGTGAAGAACATGGCAAAAGATTGTTGGATTGGAGATGTCCATAAAGGTAATTTCGATGGCCAAGAAATAGAACTGAAGGGATGGATCCATAGAACCAGAGGCTCTAATAAAATCCGATTTTTAGTTCTTCGTGACTCTACAGGAGTAATCCAATGCGTTATTAAGCGAGATTTGGTAGGTGATAAATCATTTGATTTGATTAAATCAGCATTAATTGAATCTAGTATAATCTTGAAAGGTTTAGTTGAAGCCACTGACCGCGAACATGGTCATGAAATACAAGTTAATAGTGTAGAAATAATTGGAAGCGTTAATCCCGAACGACCATTCCCTATAACTGAATCAGCGATGTTAGAAGCAGAAGGAGGTGAATCGGAATTCTTACTTGATAACAGACATTTGTATCTTAGAACTGGTAGAATGACTACAATGCTCAAGATACGTTCAACTATATTCGGCACAATACATTCTTATTTTCGTAATCAGGATTTTATTGAGTATCAGGCTCCAAATTTTGTAGCTGGGGCGGTTGAAGGAGGAAGTACATTATTTGAAGTACCTTATTTTGGAAAGAAAGCTTATCTCACACAATCATGGCAACTTTATGCGGAGGCTGCGATGCCTGCTTTGGAGAGATTGTATACAATTGCTCCGTCATTTAGAGCAGAAAAAAGTCGTACGCGAAGACACCTTACAGAATTTTGGCATGCAGAAATGGAAGTAGCATGGGCATCAAATGATGAAATAATGAAATATGGAGAAGGTGTTGTACGTGCTACTGCTAGAAATCTTTTGGAAGAAAGAGAAGATGAATTGAATGAAATAGGAAGAGATTTAGATTTAATTGCAAGATATGCAGATAGTAAATATCCTGTAATGAGATACGATGAAGCTGTAGAAATTCTCCAAAGTAAGGGAGTAGATATTGAATGGGGACAAGATCTTGATTATTCAAAAGAAAAAATATTAACTGCAGATTTTGCTGTTCCTCATTTTTTAACTCATTATCCTAGAGTTGCTAAACCATTCTATCATAGACCTGATCCCGATGATACAAAATATGTATTATGTCATGATTTACTTGCACCTGAAGGTTATGGAGAGATAATTGGAGGTGGGGAAAGAACTTGGTCTGAAGATGAAATATTGGAAAGAATAGATGAGGAAGGAACGCCCCGTGAACCCTATGAATTTTATATCGATACTCGCAGATATGGAGGTGTTCCTCATGGCGGTTTTGGTCTAGGAGTAGATAGACTATGCGCTTGGTTGGCAGGTGCAGACCATATACGTGAAGTAATACCTTTTCCTCGAGATTCTAGGCGCGTAACACCATAAAAAACATTAGTATATATTTGATTACTTCATCCAATAAGCATGGGAAACAACGATGTATCGTCGTTAATGCCTGTAATTGGCATCTCTGCAATAACGGCTAGTCTCTGCTGTTTACCTTCGGTTATTTGGGTACTATTTGCCGGATCATCTGCGATAGTCGCTGCTAATTCGTTATCTGAGACTTTATACTATTCATCCTTTAGATATTTACTTTATTTAATATCATTCTTTATGATTTCAATTGGTCTGATAATCCACTTTAGAAAAAGAGGAATTTGTACATTAAATGATGCAAAGAAGAATCAAAGAAGAATTATCAATACTAGTTTAGCAGTTTTCACAATATCAATCATCTTTTACTTATTCTGGAATTATGTAATTTTAGAAATTATTGGAATTGCAATTGGCCTCCCTTGGGAAGAATCAGCATTCTGGAATTAATATCTAGTCGAATGTCTCATAGTATAGTGCCTTATGGCAAGGACATGGTAGATGGCTGGCGAGCACTTGATATTGGAAATCCAACACAAGAACATTCTATGCTTAGAGAAATGGTACGTGATTTTGTAAGACAGGAAGTTGAGCCACAGGCTTTGGAACATGATAAAAATGAAAAGTTCAATATTAATTTATTTCGTAAATTAGGAGAATATGGTCTTCTTGGCATTTCTGTCCCTGAAAAGTATGGAGGGGCGGGAATGGACGCCACTGCTGTTGCTATTGTAAATGAGGAATTATCATATTCTGATCCAGCATTTTGTTTAGCATATTTGGCACATGCACAACTTATGGTTAACAATCTTGCACAAAACGGTTCAGAAGAACAAAAATCTCGAATTCTTCCCAAAGTATGTAGTGGTGAGTGGATAGGTTGTATGGCAATGAGTGAGCCTGGATATGGGACTGATGTACTTGGTATGCAAACTAGTGCAGTAGAAAAGGAAGATGGTAATTGGCTAATCAATGGCAATAAAATGTGGATAACAAACGGAGCAATTGATGATCAAGGCACTCCTGCAGATATTGTTTGGCTTTATGCAAGAACAGGAGAAGATGAGAAAGGCCGTACACAAATTAGTACCTTTTTGGTTGAAAAGGGCATGGAAGGATTTCAAGTTGGTCAGAAAATATATGATAAAAGTGGCATGAGGGCTAGCAATACAGCTGAATTAGTATTTGATAATTGTTTAGTCCCGTCGGAAAATATAGTTGGTAATGTTGGAGAATCGATGATTCATATGATGAGAAATCTAGAGATTGAACGAATCGGTCTTGCTGCAATGGCATTAGGAATCGCTAGACGTAGTCTTTCCGCAATGAACAAATATGCTAGTGAAAGAGAAGCCTTTGGACATCAAATAAGAGATTTTGGCCAAATTCAAAGGCATATTGGCGAGTCTTGGGCCGAATATAGGGCTATTAGAGCATATGTATATGATACAGCGGCAAATACAAATCTAGAATTAGCAGGAAATCGTCTAGATTCTGATGGAGTCAAATTATTTGCCACCACTGCCGCAAAAAATATTTCAGATAGAGCAATACAAGTAATGGGAGGATATGGTTACGTTGGAGAATATGTTGTAGAGAGACTTTGGAGAGACTCAAAGTTACTCGAAATTGGTGGCGGAACACTAGAAAGCCATCAAAAGAATATAACTCGTGATTTAGTCAAAGATCCAGATGCAATAGAACGTTAATTTTTGGTAGTCCCGCCCGGATTCGAACCAGGGTCCCCAGGACCAAAACCTGAGATGATGGACCACTACACTACGGGACTTCGCACCCATCCGTGACACTACTTCAATTTGTATTTGACGGGACATAATTGCGGTATCATCAAGGCATATGCAATTTTCGCAGTGCCGTGAAGGCACTGAACGCTCTCTTTATGGTTGGGTTAATTGTTTGTTGCCCACTATCTTCTTTTTCTCCATTAATGGATGATGAAGGCAATGAAATTACTCTTAATGTTCCAACCAATAATGTCTTAAAAAATTTGATTCCAGAAACTAATCCTTGGATAGATTCTAGTATTTATGATCGAATAAACTCTGGTAACAATGAAGTACGTGTAACCGCAATAACTTGGTCAATCAAGAATTTAAATGATTGGCAACAAAAAAATAATATTTTTGAAAAACAAAAACCAGCCTCAGAAGGTGAAAAATTAGTGTTCAATGAACCAGAAGATGGCAAAATAAATCATAGAACTTTTTGGATAAATTCTAGTTTATTCCATAAGTTATTTTCCATTGAGGGAATTGTAGCACTGATCGATGCTGAACGAAGTCCTGAACCATATGACATCAATCCATTCGAAAAACCTATTGAATTCAGTCCGGAATCAGTAAGATCAGGTTTGATTCACGGTGCTAATGACGCTTGGGATAGAGGATATACTGGCGACGGCATGGTTGTAGCGGTAGCCGATACAGGTATCGACTTTGGTCATCCAGATTTGAATGGTACACAAGCCAGGGTTGAGTATGAAGGTTCTAATTATTCAGGATGGCCTTTGATGTTTGATCATAATAGCATGTATTATTGGTTAGTTGATGGTAATTCTTATCCACAAACAAATACATGGTACGCAAACACCTCTTTTGTCGATTTTGATAATAATAGTGATGGTTTATTGGATGTAACCGGCTATAATATTACTGGAATCAATGCATCGCTATCTGGAATTTATCATCTCGGTGAGCATCCAGATCCAACATTAAGAAACAAAGTTGGAGGAGAAGTCCCTATTTTGGTTGTTGATGATATTACATTAGGACTTTACGAAACTGTCTATCCTGATATTGACAGAGATGGTTGGTTCGGAAATGAAACTCCTATGAGGCCTGGTGAAGAAACATCAGGTAAAGATATCGATGGTGATGGATTGTGGGATATTTCTGCCGGTTTGGTTTATTGGGTTGCAGATGGTCAAAATGGAGCTCCATATGCAGAAACTTATGCAGCAAGGCACGGATATTCTAACAGAATACCTGGTTCAGGTAATCTAACACTTTTTATGCTTGAATCTGGAAATCATGGTACATTATGTGCAAGTGCTATAGCTGCGCAAGGCATTGTATCAGATGGTGCAATAAAAGGTATGGCACCCAATGCCACTATCTCTTCAATTGGTAATCATTATTCTGGAGGTCACGCATTAGATGGCTGGAGATTTATAGCTGAAGGATATGATGGCAATCCAGAAACGCCAGATCAACCGAATATTGGTTCTTTTTCATTTGGCTATTCTTCTGTCGATGATTCTGGCTCAGATGGCTATTCTTTGTACTTGGATTGGCTAACTAGAATTTATAATCAAAATACTTCTTATGCAGTTGCCATAGGAAATGGAGGTCATGGTTTTGGGACTACCAAAGTTCCAGGCGCTGCTCATGGAATTTTCTCAGTTGGTGCATTCAGTAGCCGCTCTAGCGATTCATATGGTCAAAATGCACCTTGGTCAAATAGAGGGCCAAACGTTGTAGGTCGTATGGATCCAGACATCGTTTCAGTAGGATGGTCGGCGACCGGAGATATGCCATTAAATTCGTACGATAATGCAAATTCTGCTTGGACTACATGGGGTGGAACTAGTTTAGCAACTCCCATAGCAGCGGGATTACTTGCCCTAGTAAGTGAGGCTTGGCTGGAAAATAATCAAAATTATCCAAAGTCCCAAGAATTGAGGGATTTTGTACTTTCAACATCGGATGATAGAGGTTATGAACCATTTATCCAAGGAGGCGGATGGTTTAATGCCTCAAGAGCAGTTGCTACTTTAGACGGCCAAAATGGTTCTTGGTGGGCCAGTCCTGCACAATGGAATAGTGGTACTTTCCAAGGACAACACAGAGATGCCAATATTAACTTATTAAAAAGGGGGGAATATCAAAATGTAGACATAAATTTCACAAACTCAGGACAATCTGACATATTGCTAAAATATACTCCAACTAAATTTGCACCATTAGAACACAATGTAATGGTATGGAACAGTGTAGGTAACGGCAGTGAAGAGGGTGATAATGATACTTGGAACGGACATCAATCTGATGAACCAGATTTATTAATCCCTTTACATCTTACAAATAATTCTACTATACAATTGCATGAAAATACAACCCAACTTCGTGCTAGAGCTACTATCGATTATGCCGCCTTTGATCCTGACATGGAAAGAACAACTCATGAACGAGTATTTTTACAGATTTATAGATGGACAGACTATGATTCTGATGGCATATTCCATAATGATTCAGATAATGATGGAATGGTTGATTCAGGAGAATGGACAGAACCTACTGAGATGGAGGAGGTGACTTATTGGTGGTCAAACGGCCCCCAAGCAGAAGTTAGAGTTGGTTTGCCATTTGAAGATGCAAGAGATGGGTTAATTTTGGGGGTTTGGAGACATGTCGATGAATTTTCAGATGAAGACCCTGTCAGAATAGAAATCGATTGGACTGCATTTGGTAAGGTCGAAGATGATTGGATAGACATTCAAAATGAATCTTTAATCTCTGGAGGAAAGAATGAATCTGTTATTCTGAATATTTCTGTTCCGGAAACTGCTAATCCTGGTCTATATCAGCATGGCCTATTTATAGAGACACTTTCTAAAGACTTGACGGGAAATTTTACCATATCAGAATATAACTGGAGTTTTCCAATAGTCACCAATGTTCCTTGGGAAGGTCCATTTTCACTTCATGCTAACGAACTTGATGGTAATGTTTCGAATCAAACATTATATTCTGAATCATGGATTAGCGGCGCTACAAGATGGAATTGGCGTGCCGAAAGTGGCGACTGGAGGTTTCTGACGATTGATTGGCCATCTGAATTAGATACAGGAGGTATGGCTATTCTAGATGTTAATTGGGATGATAACCCTTACACTGATATTGATATTCTTTGGCTCTCAGAAATGCAACACGGATATCATTATGAATCAACAGATGCTTATGGAGATTCTACATTTTACATTGAATCTCGCTCAACAAATAATCATGTAGGGGGCGGTCAACATAATTGGGGTACATTCACCGGTACTTCTCAAGAAGTATTCGCCGTTCCTGTGTCCGAAGGAGTGCACCAAATGGTCCTTCATACTGCATTACATGGAGTTGAGACTAATGATAATCCTCTAAATATTTCAGTAGGTTATATTGTTCCAAATAATTCGGGACTCAAAAAAACAGTTACTGATTGGTCAGAAGGTAGCGGTAATGATTCTCTTTACTTGTTATCAACTATACCTCTTCCAGTAGACTCAGTGGAAGCTTATGGGTGGAATAAAGAGATAAATTTTGATAATGAAACCGCTTATCATGATGGATCAAATAAGATGGATGCATCATGGTGGCATAATTTTTCAATAAGTAATGCTTCTGAAATTTCTATCAATATGAACGCTTATGGGGATTCAGATCTAGATTTATATCTATTTATAGATTCCAACAATGACGGTAACTTTAGCTCAAATGAAGAGATTGCAAGATCTTGGAGCAGCTCTTCTTCTGAATCTATTTCTATAACTGATCCAGAAGAAGGAAATTATTCTATTGCCGTGTTAGGTTGGTCTGTTCCAGGCGATTCTGTACAATTTTGGCTCAAAGGTGAAATAATTGGTGGAAATCAATTAAGAATATTGAATAATTCTTTATTGTCTAATGAATTTATTTCTCAATTATGGCCAGAAGGAGCTACAGAATTAGGAGGGCAAATACCTAATAGTGTTTTACAGATTGATGTGGATTTTGATATGCCTAATGGGAAAGGAAATTGGACAGGCTTCATTGATATACTTCTAGAAGGAGAAATAAATTTTAGATTACCATATTCCTTTGAATTAATCGATTCTCCCCCAATTGTCTCTTTTTTAACTCCTACCAATATGACATATACAAATGAATTAATTGATGTACAGTTGCATGCAATTGATATCGGAGATGGTTTTTATTTAGAGAATTTAGAATGCCTCAACCTCAGTAATAATTCTGGATTATTACAAGCTAGCACAGCTTATGGTTTAAGTTCAAATGGCAGTATTTTTGATTTCACTGATTCTTGGAATAATCAGAATTATTCTAATTTTTCTTCTGTTTTATTCAGAGAGGCTTGGATAAACTCAACCATACCTGAAATAGAACAATGGCACGATTACGAAGTAATTTTGTCTGATACTTATGGAAATAGTGATAATGCATTTTTATCAGTTTTATACGATATCACATCTCCAAATCTATTCATTACTGGCATTCCATCGATAACCAATCAACAGAATCTCGTAATAGATATTTTTACCGAGCCAAACTCAATTTTGAGTATAGATGGTGAAAATATACCTTTAGATCACAACGGTACCGCTCAGTATGCTCTAAACCTCACTAACTCTCAATCCGGACAATATGTAGTTCAGGGCGAATATATTCCATTCTATTATTTGGATGAACAAAATATCTTTTCTATCAAATCTACAGATTTTTCTGGAAACTATAAAGAACGCTCATTTCAAGTAATTTTTGATAACTATTCTCCAGAATTTGAAATAATCCAAGTCATCGATCAAAGTGGATTTGATTATGACTTATCAAATCTATTAGGCCCAACAAATATTACCAATGTTCAATTTTGGCTCAATATACCTTCTGATTCTAAAGAATGGTGTTTAAGATTAACAGGCATCAATTCGAACGAAAATTTTGAACAATGCGATGAAAATACAATATATCCTCAGATTTTTAATGCATCCACTGGTTTCCCAATTAATGGAATTTCTGAATATGAAGATTATTTTAGTACAATATTAGAAATAAATTTGGAAAATCTAGCCAATGGAGATTATGAAATGACTTTTGAGGTATCTGATTGGTCAAATAATTCTAGAACAGAAATTTGGGAAATATCCTTTGATACCACTTTGCCTGTTATTTCATGGTATTCTAGTCCATCAGAAGATTTTTCTTTAAATAGTCATATACAAAATCTAACATGGATAACTACCGAGAATGTTACAATAAATTATACTATAAATGGAAATTCGATATTATCTAAAAACACATCTTATGGAGGTTATTTAAATTATGAATTAAACAACACAGGATTATACTCAATATGCTTTGAAGCAGTAGACCAGACATCATGGCATGAAAACTATAATTCTTTCAAAGATTGTAAATTAATGTTTTTAGATCCTACAATTTATGATACTCAAGTATCGGCATTTACTAATGAAGGCCTAGTTTCTTCAGATTCATTACAAGTAATTCTCCAAAGAGAATCTACTCAAGAAATACGTTGGTATCGTATCGGCTCTGAAAAAGTAAATATTATTTCTGAAGGTGATGAAGTTATAGTTTTGAATATTGATCTAATAGAAGGCAATAATGAATTTGTAATTGAAATACTATCACTTGATGAAATTGATAATTATTCTATTTCATTGATTAAAGATTCTATTGCGCCTATTTTTACCTTTTCTGAGTATAATTTTAGAAATTCACCTTTGAATACTTTGAAAACTATAGAAGGAATTTGTGAAACTGGTCTTCCAGTTTCGATAAGTAGTGATTTAGAAAACCATGATTTTATTTGCTCAAAAAACGGTAATTTTTCTATCGATATATCTATTCCTCAACAATCTGGCAAGTATGAAATTATTGGTTACACCATTGATGATGCTGGAAACAGAGCAGATTATTCTATTAATGTCGAAAAACAAGATTGGGGAGAATGGGCCTTAGAAGATATCAAAGATCAAGGGCCAATATTTTTTTGGGGTATTTCTTTATTCTCATTTTTATTATTGGTCTTGTTGACTAATTTCTTAGTCATACGTAGAAAAAACACTAATAATTCAATTATTTAATGCGAAGACTAATTTCCCAACCTTTCTTCGAACAATCATGGAGATACAACATATCGGCGTCATAGGTGCTGGACAAATGGGTAATGGAATCGCACAGGTTGCAGCTTGTGCCGGATTTAAAGTATCTATGATAGACATTAAACAGGAGTATCTTGACATGGCAATGGCTAATATTCAGAAATCTTTGGAAAAATTAGTTAGTAAAGATAGATTAAGTCAGCCAGAATCTTCAATTGCCCTGTCTAGAATAAATTATAGTACATCCATGATAGAAGTTTCAGATGCCGATCTTGTAATTGAAGCGGTTCCTGAAATTTTGGAATTAAAGAATTCAATATTTTCTAAACTCGATGATATTTGCAAACCAAGCACGATATTAGCTTCAAATACATCTAGTATTAGTATAGATAAAATTGCAAATTCCACCAAAAGACCGGAATTAGTAATAGGGATGCATTTTATGAATCCTGTACCTTTGATGAGATTAGTTGAAATAATTAATGGTTCTAAGACTTCTCCAGAAGTAAATAATTTGGTAGTTAGTGCCGCTACAAAGATGGGTAAAGTTGCCCTATCTTGTAATGATTCTCCTGGTTTTGTTAGTAATAGAATACTTTGTCCGATGTTAAATGAGGCTATATTGGCTTTGGAAGAGGGAGTGGCAGAACCAGAGGCGATAGATGGAATAATGAAATTAGGTATGAATCATCCTATTGGCCCTCTTGCTTTAGCAGATTTAATAGGATTAGATACCTTGTTACATATTTTGGGTGTTTTACATGATGGATTTGATAACGATAAATACAAACCCGCCGAGTTACTAGTAGAAATGGTTAGTAATGGTCATCTAGGGCGAAAATCAGGCAAAGGATTCTATGATTATTGATTACTTGAAAATACTTTCATTATTAATTTGTATTTACTGACTCTTAATCTTGCCAAAGTTGAAAGATAAGACCTTACTAGAGGTGATGATGGCAAACAGAGCAAAAGTGGGGATAATTACTATTTTACTCCTATTTAGTTTAATCACAGGAGTAGTTCAAGGCAATGACGCTGGAAGCGGAGGGGATGCTGGTAATTCATTTTCAACTGCTACCAGTCTCGGCTCCTACAGCTCAACATATTATGGAAATCTAAGCTCTACCAACGATACTAATGATTACTACTCAATAAATATGTCGAATGACACAGGAATTCATGTTGCGGTCAATTTCGATACTACGAATAACGATTTTGATTTATATCTGTATTCTTCAACTCAAAGTACTATTGACTCTAGTTATTCATGGTCAAGTAATGAATCTGTATCTTCAAACGGCACTAGTGTTGGAGGAACTACAGTATTTTTGAGAGTTGAAGCCTATTCTGGATCTGGGGATTATACAATGATCATTTCTATATTTTCAGTTTATACGGGAGCTCAAAATGATGCAAATACTGGAGGGGATGCTTCTGATTCACAAACCAGTCCTACTGTATTGAATTCATATAACGCAACATATTATGGATATGTAGATAATAATGTAGACGAATATGATTGGTATGGTTTTAGTATTCCAAATAATTATTCAATATCTGCTAGTTTAAGTTGGAATAATACTTCTTCTCTTATAGATTTAGACTTACATCTCTTTGACTCGAATAGTACTTATCTAGATTATTCATATGACAATAATCCTGAAAATGTTTCTAGTGGAAGTGCTTCAATAGGAGGAACTACAGTCACTCTACTAGTAAGAGCTTGGAGTGGCGCTGAAAATTATACGTTATTGGTAAATTTCGAAAATATATCCAATTCTCAAGTTTTTAATCAAAATGATGCCAATTCAGGGGGGGATGTCAGTGGTGATTTTTCCTCCGCATATAATTTAACAGGGAATGATACCTATTATGGGTGGATTTCCGATTCTGGAGATATAAATGATATTTATGCAGTTTATGTTCCTCCTCTATTTGCAATCGAAGCAACTATGTTTTGGAATAATTCTGGTGATGATTATGATTTAGGTTTGTTCGACGAAAATGAGTCCCTAATTGACTCTAGTTTCTACAGCAATCCTGAGTTCGTTGAAAGTGGAGGGATAAATGTAAGCGATTCAATAGTATTTGTCGTAATTCAGGCCGGAACAGGAGAGGGAAATTATTCTGTCAACATATCACTAGTAAATCAAACATCTTTACCAGTTTTCAATCAGGATGATGCTTATAGCGGAGGAGATGCAGGAAATGGTTTTTCAAATGCAACCTCAATAAATGCTAGTTCTGGAATTTCCTACTGGCCAGGATATATAGATGATTCAACTGATGAATATGACTTTTATTCTGTTTTTATCCCTGTTGATCATGGAATAACAACTAGTTTGTCATATTCTCAAGGTTGGTTAGGAATATATCTTTATGACTCATCTAATAGTCAAATAAACTATTCTCTATCACAACAACAACCTTTAGTTGTATCTACAAATAATACTGGCTCTTATGTTGGTGATTCAAATGTAATTATTGAAATATGGGGCTACTCCGGTTCTGGAGAGTATAATTTCACAATATCAATTTTTACTCTCGACGCAGATGGGGATGGTTATTATGATGATGTTGAGAATTCTTGCGGTTCTGATGCTTATGATTCTCTTAGCACTCCCTTAGATACAGATGCAGATGGTATATGTGACGCATTGGATAATGACGATGATGGCGACGGAGTTGATGATAGTAACGATAGCTTTCCTACCGATCCATCTGAAAATTCTGATATAGACAATGATGGAATAGGAGATAATTCAGATGATGATGATGATGGTGATGGCTGGTCTGATACTGATGAATTAGATTGTAATACCGATCCAAATGATTACACTAGTATTCCACTTGATACTGACAATGATGGCCATTGTAATGTTGGTGACGACGATGACGATGGAGACGGTCAGCCAGACAGTACTGATGCCTTCCCTCTTGATTATGAAGAATGGCTAGACACTGATTATGATGGAATAGGAAATAATGCCGATACCGATGATGATGGAGATAGTTATGATGATGAACTAGAGATAACTTGCCTTTCTAATCCTCTCTTGTCATCATCAATCCCTTTAGATACTGATGATGATGGAGAATGTGACGAATTAGATGATGATATAGATGGAGATGGAGTTTCCAATGATGTTGATGCTTCTCCGCTCGATTCTACAGAGCAATTAGATACAGACGGGGATGGAATAGGAGATAATGCAGACTTAGATGATGATGGCGACGGATATCCAGATGATGTTGATGTATTCCCACTAGATGTCACTGAATGGGAAGATTTCGATTCTGATGGAGTAGGTGATAATTCTGATTCAGATGATGATGGCGACGGTTGGTTGGATGATATAGAAATTTTCTGTGATTCGAATCCATTTTCATTTGCATCTAGGCCGGCCGATTTTGATGGAGACTTATCTTGTGACAAAATGGATACTGATGATGATGGTGATGGTGTATTAGATGAATCAGATGTATTCCCGTATGATGAGTTAGAATGGTCTGATTTAGACTCGGATGGTATAGGGGATAGACAAGATACTGATGACGATGGTGATGGTTGGAGTGACATAGATGAACCAATTTGTGGCTCAGATCCATTAGACGGTAATTCAATTCCGCTCGATTATGATTCAGATAACATATGCGACGAAATGGATCTAGATGATGATGATGACTCAGTTCCGGATATAACCGATGAATTCCCCTTTAATCCTTCTGAATCGTCAGATATAGATAGAGATGGAATTGGAGATAATGCAGATACTGATGCTGATGGAGATATGTGGCCTGATTCTGCAGAATTAATCTGTTTATCTGACCCATTGGATGCTTCTTCAATACCAATTGACACAGATTCAGATATGACTTGTGACTTAATTGATCCTGACGATGATAATGACGGCATCATCGACATTAATGATTTATTTCCTAAAGACGTTAGTGAATGGGAAGATTTGAATGGAGATGGTTTAGGGGATAATAAATATCCACTAACTCTTTTAGATAAAATCAAACTAAATTCTAATATTATAATGCCTATTTTAGCTGTTATTATTACAATAATTGCAATAATTTCATTTGTTTTATCCAGAAAAACAAATAAGAGAGATGAAATAAAAGAAGATTTAGATAAATATGATGATTTCAATATTGATTTTGGATTAAATAAAACTAACGAAGTAAATGAAAACTTAATCGAAAGTCAAGAAGAGGAGAATATCAATAATCAGAGTGAAGACATTGCGCCTTTGGAAAAATTTGATGAATACCCTGGATGGCTATGGGATTCCGTAAATGAAGAATGGGTTCCTGAAGAATAATATTCTAGCCAATGTATTTTCACCTCGATTGATATAACAATTTTGTAATATTATAGTGTTAGAAAAACTATTGTCATAATTTAGTGTATTTTTTACACTTCATTTATTTTTTTTATCTATTTTTAGACAACATGTGTTTGAATTGAATTACCGTATTAATGTAAATATTATTATAAATATTACCTTTTTTCAGATATACCTTCCGGATTAATGAATTAAAAGTTTATATTTAGTAGTATAACGGAATCTAACAAAAAATGAGCATCTATGAGTAACTTTATAGCAAATACAAGGTCTCATGTATGCTAGTGACGCCCATGAACAAACAAACCACCCGTTCGTTAAGCCTAGCCCTACTAATGATTGCCGCAGCTTTTCTGCCTCTGCTGAGTGCTCAAATTGATCCAGCAGAACTTCAAGAAAATCGCGATTCTGCATATGCCCCTCCAAGCCCTTGTCTTGGAGCTGACGCTTGCAGAGGATATGACTCCGGAGTAAGTCCCGCGGATCAAATAAATTTGACTGAAGATTTTGATTGGATTGATGGTCCAGAAACAAATTCTTATACTGGTCAAATTAATGCTTCAGGATATGCATATAACACCGAAGCCGGTACTGATGTCTATAAAATAGACATGAAACCTGGTTATGGAGTTACTATGGAACTATCTTGGTATAATGGTTCATCTTTCTCTTTCATGGGTTCGATTGGATATCTAGGCGAGGTAACTGCGAGTTGGTCCTCAGGTGCAATGTACGGTTATAATTCACAAAATTCAAATCCAGATTCTATTACATTTTCAACCTCGGCTGATCCTGGTTGTGATGCCTCATATACATATGGGGCTTGTGATACAAATTGGGATTTGATGGGAGAAGTAATATCTTTGGGTGTCTCTTGTTATTACTGTTCTTCTACATTAGCCAATAATCCTGATTATACTATGAATATTACTGTATTCCCAGCAGATGGTGGAGCTGCAGGAGATGCAGAAACTCCTATGATGAATCCTTTATTATCAATGCCTGATGAACCATCATCTTGGAGTTATCAATCTGATACCTTTACACTTGATGGTTCTCAAGAAGCATTGGTGGCAATAACATCATGTGATTACTGGTGCCCTTCAGAATCTTCTGTTGATATTACTTTACCAGATGGTACAGTAGACAGTTTCGGCTACTGGGCTAATGGATTCTCAGGTGTAATAGCTAACTACAGCGATGCTGGAGAATATACAGTAGAAAAAATGGATAGTTACGGAGATGGTGGTTTCGGCCTAGATGTCGGCATTTCAATCGGTAACTTCTCTGGTTTCTTGACTGGTGATATGTTCAATCTTGAAGATGCAGCATCAGGTCATGTGAATCAAACTGATACTATGGATGTATATGCTGTATCAGTACCGGAAAATTTCTATTCTAACATAACAGTAAGTTGGGATGCAGATGCAGATCTAGATGTATGGCTATACTCTGATTCTGAATTAACCACTTTGTTTGATTACTCAGCGTCTTATGATAATCCAGAATTTATCGATAATGGACAAACTCAAGGAGGACAAATGTTCTTCGTTGCAGTTGAATATTATTCAGCATCTACAGCATCACATGCAGGATATTTGATAGAATTAGGCTTAGAACCTGGCTCTCCTCCTCCATGTTGGTTCCAAGATGATGCATGGTCTGGTAATGATGCTGGGGACTCTTCCTCCGATGCACTAAACGTGGATGGAACTGGAGTGACTACATTCAGTGGTATGGTCTGTCAAGGCTATGATGATGTTGATTATTTCGAAATAACAGTACCAGCTTATCATGGTCTTTGGGCTGTATTAGATTGGGGTTATGAGAATGAATCTATGAAAGAAGATGGTCAACTAATGCTGTATCAATATATGGATATGGGATACTCAGCATTTGTATCCTCAAGTACTGGTGCTTGGGGCATGCAAGCAGTTGCAACAAATGAATCATATTCATGGAATAATGCGTTATCAAGTGATTCTACAGTTTGGTTGGGTGTAATGGTATCAAATTTACCAGAAGACTATGAAATGAATTATACAATTTCATACTCAATTTATAATGCTACAGAAGAGCCAATAGACAGTCAATATCAAAATGATGGTTTATTCGATGATTTCATGGATGCTGGAGATGACTATGCTACAGCAATGGAATTAATACCAATGAATCAAACTTTCGAGGGTTATGGGCATGACAGCTTTGATAGTTATGATTATTACAAAATATACATGCCTAATAATTATGCTATGCAAGTTTCAGTCAGCTTCCCTGAGTGGAATGATATAGACATAGCACTATTGTATCAAAACCCTAACTGGGGCTGGTACTCTACTATCTCTTCATCATACAATGATAATCCAGAAGTAGTATCTGCGAATTATGATTATGCTGATTCTGATGTTTATCTAAGGATACAAACAGATAGAGGAAGCGGAAATTATGAAGTTACTATTACTATGTGGACACCAGGCTTAGATCCAGGCTCAACACAAGATGATTGTGGAACTGGTACGGATATGGATGGCCCATACTTTGCTGGTGGTACAAATGGAAATGAAGGTTCATGGGCCAATGAAAGTACAACAGCAGGCCTCAATCCAGATGATCCTACAAACCACACAGGTGGAGTTTGTGAAGGATGGTTAGATACTGGATGGGATAGATATGATGTTTATCACATACCTGTTCCAGTAGGAAGCTATGTTATGCTCAATCTTTCTGTATTGACTCCTGGAACTTATGTTTATGCTTACATGACAATGTGCCAAATCCAACACGAAGATTGTAGCGGTACAAATCCAATGTACTACGCAGGTCCTTTGTGTGGATATCAAACATATGACGAATCAGCTTGTGAATCTAATTCAGGATTATGGCCCGTTGGTCAAACCAACATCAATGGACAAAACGGCTGGATTAGTATGTACATATACACATATGCAAGTAATGTAACATATGAAATGGATATTACATTCCCTCCTCTATCTGAATTAGAAGGTGGAGTGCAAAATGATGCTAACTCAGGACAAGATGCCGGACCTGGTATATTTACTGCAGTACATGTTAATGATTTCTTGAATGCTTCACAAACAGATATGCTAACTAACGATAGTGTATTAGAATGGGAAGGATGGAGTATGGCTGGTCTAGATTCCACTGACAGATATTCATTTGATGTACCTGCAAATTCTGGGGTAGATATATTCCTAGATTGTGGTTATGATATCCCTGATCGCTGGTGTATACTAGATGTTTTCAATAGTGCTGGTGGACAAATTGCCGGAAGCTACTACACATCTGGTTACCAACAATACAACACTACGTCTCAAGCCTCTAATCTTGATTCTACCTTAATGGTGAACATGAGGAATTGGGGAACATATGATGATGAAGGTACAAACTACACCTTCACAGTAACTTTCTACACTCTAGATTCCGATGGCGATGGCTGGTGGGACGGAGTAGAGAATGATTGTGGAACTGATCCAAATGATAGTAACAGTACACCTTCCGATTATGATGGTGATGGGCTCTGTGATTCACTAGATGACGATATAGATAATGATGGAGTTCCAAACAATGAAGACGCTATGGATTTCGACAATACTTCTTCTGAAGATATGGATGGAGATGGAGTATCAGATCAAGATGATGACGATATCGATGGCGATGGATGGACAAACTACCAAGAACAACTATGTCTAGGTGATTCATACAATGGAACAGATAATCCAGAAGCTTGGGAAGATGCAAGTATCGTGCCTAATGATACTGATGGTGACACACTTTGTGATTTGATTGAAGGAGTATCAGTATGGGATAACGATCCATTAGGATATGTTGATACAGATAGCGACAATGATGGAGTAAACGATCTTGATTCTAATGGAAATATGTTAGATCAATTCCCGCTGGATGATACAGAATGGGATGACACAGATGGTGACAGAATTGGAAACAATGCAGATCTAGATGATGATGACGATGGATATAACGATACAGTAGAAATTGATTGTCTTTCTGATCCATTAATGTCAACAAGTCAACCTGTAGATAGTGATGGCGATGGTGTATGTAACCCATTAGATGATGATAATGACAATGATGGATACAATAATTCCATTGATTGGGATGAATTCAATCCATTGGAGTGGATGGACAGCGATGGTGACGGATATGGTGATAACGCTGATATGGATGATGATAATGATGGATGGTGGGATTCCTGTGAGGAAATAGATTGGATGAATGCAAGTGCTATACAGTTAATCTATAACTTTGGTAATAATGCAACAATGCCTAGCACTTGTCCTGAACAAGTAGATGCATTCCCATATGATTCTACAGAGTGGATTGACACTGATGGAGATGGCGATGGAGATAACATGGATTCAAACGATGACGGAGATGCATGGTCTGATGCTGAAGAACTAGCTTGCGGTACTGATGGACTGAATGCAGCATCTGTCCCAGATGATGCAGATGGCGATGGAATATGTGATGTTGTTGACGAGGATGATGACGGTGATGGTATCAACGATGTTGATGATGCATTCCCATTCGATGATGCTGAACAAGATGACTTAGATGGTGATGGAATAGGAGATAATGCCGACCCCGATATGGACGGTGATGGTTGGTTAAATGATGACGAAACTGGTTGTCTAACTGACCCAATGGATGCGTTTGATGTGCCATCAGACAATGATGGAGATTACTCCGTATTAGGTGTTCAAGCATGTGATATTAACGACCCTGATGATGATAACGATTTGGTACCAGATCCATTAGACCCGACAAACCCTCAATTCGGTGAAGATTTCTTCCCAAATGATAGGACTGAGTCAAAAGATACAGATGGAGATGGAATTGGAGACAATGCAGACAATGATGATGATGGTGACGGTTGGTTAGATATAACAGAGAAACTCTGTGCTGCGAATGGTGGACGTGGAGACTCTTTGAAAGCATCAGAAATGCCTGAAGATAGTGATTGGAATCCTGGAGCTGATGGAGAACATGGAACAGAAGACGACTTTGCACAAGGTGATGGAATATGCGATGCACTAGATCCAGATACTGATGGAGATGGATTCCCTAACCCAATGAACCCATTAGCACCAGAAGCATGGGAAGATCATTTCCCAGACGATAATACTGAGTGGTATGATGCGAACAACGATGGAAAGGGAGATAATGCTGTAAAACCAACAATCCTTGACGATGTTTCTGCTGAACCATTACCATTCGTAGGTGTGTTAGTAGCTATTGTTGCCCTTGGAGTAGGACTAACACGAATGGCTAATACTGGTTCAAAAGACGAAGAAATTGAAGGAGATTATACTGATGAATTCGAGGACTTTGACTTTGAAGATGATGATTTAGATATGGAAGAATCAGAGGATGGCGATGATGTTGCCGATGACTTTGATGATGAAGAAGAAATGGAGGACTGATATAAATGAACGAAAAAATAGTAGAAAAAGCAAGAACCTTGCTGCTATGTGCCATAATGGTAACAGCAGCTTTGATGCCTATGCTCTCAGGAGCTACTGATGAACAACTAAGAGACGGAGAGTCTGTAAAGTATACAATATCTACTAGTGGAGATGTTTATTTCGATGAAGGTGAATCTGCAGAGTATGAGATATGTGTTGAAGAAACTCCTGATGGTATATTAATAATAACGCCATCATCTGATAATACTAATGTAATGATTGAGCCCGCTTATGTAAAATTTTCTAAATTACATAGTAGTGAATGGTACGGAAATTGTGAATATTTCGAAGTAATGGTTGATGGAGATGATGATGCTTCTGATACTGCTGCAACAATATCTCACACAATGAGTGGAACTACAACAGTATTTAGTAACGTAAGCGTTGCTGATATAATGGTTTCAGCATTTGATATGGATTCAGATATTGATGGGGATGATATTCCAGATGATCTTGATGATGATATGGACGGAGATGGAGTAAACAATACAGATGATGCTTTCCCTGAAGATTCAACAGACTCAGAAGATGCTGATGGTGATGGAATAGGCGATAACGCTGATGCTGATGACGATAATGATGGAGTCAATGACACTGATGATTGGGCTCCTATGGATGATTCTGAACAATATGATACAGATGGTGATGGAGTCGGCGATAACGCTGATGCATTCCCTAATGACGCCAATGAAACAGAAGATTCAGATGGTGATGGAGTTGGAGATAACTCTGATGTATTCGCTAACGATTCTTCAGAATCTTCTGACTCTGATGGTGATGGAGTTGGAGATAACTCTGATGTATTCCCAGATGATGCAAATGAAACCATGGATACAGATGGTGATGGAGTAGGAGATAATGGCGATACTGATGCAGATAATGATACTGTATTGGATGTTGATGAAGATTCTAATAGCACATTAGACTGTCAATTATTAGTTGATTGTGATGGAGATGGATTTGATGATGCTAATGATGCATTTGATTTAGATCCAGAAGCTTGGGATGACCTTGATGGAGATGGATTAGCAGATTCTTTCCCGAATCTACTAGTTGTAACTGATATCGGTTGTCAAGTTTCTGTTACAAGTTCTGATGACGATTCTGATGGTGATACTGAAGAAGATGCAGAGTGTACATTTACACTACCAGCCGGTGGAAGTATGACATTATACGTACAGACTGGTTCATGGGCGTCTGAAGTAGGAGTAAAATTAACAGAACCTGATGGAACTCAAACAGTTTGGGCTCATGGTACATGGGGAGCTGGAAACAACAATCTCTACACTCTTGGAACATACACATCTGCTGGCGATTATACTGTACAAATGTATGATTCATATGGTGATGGATGTAACCCAGGAGCAGACGGATGTTATGTTCTTGCTGATGCAGGTACTACAATGGCAATGCCATCTTCAAGTGGATATGGTACTGATTTAGATATGGATGACGATGGCGATTCCTGGGATGATTCTGATGAAGATGATTGTGGAACTGACAGTATGAATAGTTCCAGTGTTCCATTAGACACTGATGGCGATCTAACCTGTGATATTGTTGATGATGACGATGATGGTGACGGGGTTCTTGATTCTGATGAAGCAGATGGTTCTGGAATTGGAGCTAACGGTGCTGATGTTGATTGTACTGTTACTGTAGATTGTGACGGAGATGGAGTTGATGATGGAACAGATTCCAATGATAACGATGCTTCTGAACAAACTGATATGGACGGAGATGGAATTGGTGACAATTCTGACTCTGATAGAGATGGTGATGGATATGGTAATGCTAATGATGCATTTGAGAATGATTCAACTGAGTGGGAAGATTCTGATGGTGACGGCATTGGAGATAATGCTGATACTGATGACGATAACGATGGAACGCCAGATGACATAGATGATTTCCCGTACGATGCTGATCAACAATTCGATGTTGATGGTGATGGCTGGGGTAATGCAGCAGATATGGATGATGATGGAGATGGAATCGAAGATCAAAATGATGATGACGATGACGGCGACGGATATTCTGATGTTGATGAAGATACAAACTGTGTTGGAGGTAACTCACTAACTGATGATGTCACACCTAATGATAATGATGGCGATATGACTTGTGATTCATTAGATGATGACGATGATAATGATGGAACAGATGATGTAAACGATGATTTCCCAATGGACGAGTGTGCTGATACTGATACTGATGGAGATGGCTTAGCTGACTCATTAATATCTGGTTGTTCCACAGACCTAACTGAAGATGAGAACGATGATTATGATGATGGAAATGCACCATCCGTAACCTTTGAAATATCTGTAGCAGGAGATATCTACGATTATTACTATGGTGAAGGTTCTGTATTAGTAGATGGAACATCAGTATACAATGCTGGCGCTGATATAGACACTTACTATGCTAGTGGTGCTGGAGATCATGTAGTATACACATTTTCTGGTGTTTCTGGTGATTCATTCACTGTTGAAGCAAGTGACGCATACAGTGATGGAGGATTAGAAGTATGGGTTCAAGTAGATGGAGTAACTATCTGTGGCCCATTAGAAGATAGTTACAGCGGTACTTCATCTTGTGATATTGATGCATCAGATTATATTTCTGCTCTTACATGGACAGATGCTGATGAAGCCGCATGTAGTTCAGATCCTCTAGATTCAAGTGACGAGCCAACTGATACAGATGGCGATAATCTTTGTGATGATGTCCAAGATAATGATAATGATGGTGATGGAACTAACAACAGCGATGACGCATTCCCACTAGATGCTACAGAAGATACCGATACAGATGGTGATGGTGTTGGAGACAATGCCGATACTGATGCTGATGGTGATGGTACTGATGATGCAAATGATGCATTCCCACTAGATGCTACAGAAGATACCGATACAGATGGTGACGGTGTTGGAGACAATGCTGATACAGATGATGACGGTGATGGATGGTCTGATGCAGATGAGACAGCCTGTGGACAAGATACTCCAACTGATACAGATGGTGATGGCGTTTGTGATGTAGTAGATACAGATGATGATGGAGATGGAGTAAATGATACGGACGAATCTACTGGATGCGATCTATTAGCAGATTGCGACTCAGATGGTGTTTCTGATTCTGATGAAGCAGATGGTTCTGGAATAGGAGCTAATGGTGCTGATGTTGATTGTACTGTTACAGTAGATTGTGATGGTGATACATATGAAGATGCCAATGATTCTTTCCCTGCTGATTCCTCAGAATGGAATGATACAGATGGTGATGGATATGGAGACAATGACGATGACCTGGATATCGATGGTGATGGATTAGCAAATGCTTACGATGCTTGCCCATTTGATTCAAATGAATACTATGATACTGACGGAGACGGAATTTGTGATAATACAGATGACGATGATGATGGCGACGGAGTTCTTGATGTAGACGATGTTGCTCCATTAGATGGTGATGAATCTTCTGACTGGGATGGTGACGGAATTGGCGATAATTCTGATGCTGATGATGACGGTGATGGGATCGATGACGATGTTGATGTTGATGAAGACGGAAATTCACTCGCATATGATTTCGACAATGATGGTTGGGATGATGATGATGAAGCAACTTGTGGTACAAATGATACTGATTCTGATAGTATTCCGAGTGACAATGATGATGATGGATTGTGCGATGATGTCCAAGATGATGATGATGACAATGATGGAACTTTAGATGTGAATGACGCATTCCCTCTAGATTCTGGTGTTGATACAGATACTGATGGTGATGGTAGTGCTGATTCTTCAAGTGAAGATACAGATAATACATACGTAATAACAACAGCAAGTTACAGTACAATGACTATTGGAGTTTATGATTATGATGGAAATGAACTATGTATGCTTTCTTCGGATGGAGAATATAACGGATTTGATTCTTCAACGAATGGATCTGATTGTACGGTTACTGCTGGAGCTATATCTCTAGAAGTTATAGAAATGGATTATTACACATATTACGGTGCATACTTTGCTAACTTTTATGATGGATATGGTCCTGATGAAAATATCAATGTAACATTTGATGGTGATTCAACTCTATACGAGGCTCCATATGCATGGTATTATGACTCAGTAGTATATGGTGGACACACAATAGACATGTTCTATGCTACTACTGATTCAGGCACTGAAATCGATGAAGATGATGACAATGACGGTTACAGTGATGTAGCTGAAACAGATAATTGTGGTACTGCCTCAGATCCTCTAGACAATAATTCTACACCACTGGATACCGATGGTGACATGATTTGTGATGAATTAGATGATGACGATGATAATGATGATTATTCTGATGATGATGAAGCAAACAATTGTGGAACTGCAACAGATACAACAAATGCTTCTGATACGCCTTTAGATACTGATGGCGATCTAATATGTGATGAATTAGATGATGATGATGATGGTGATGGATACTCAGATGCGGATGAAGATACTAATTGTGGAGCAGAAGAGGATACAGGTGCGCCTTATTCAGATTCTTTAGATGGCATGGACACACCTCCGGATAATGATGGAGACATGGTTTGTGATGAATTAGATGATGACGATGATAATGATGGAACAGATGACGTAGATGATGCATTCTCTATGGATCCATGTGCAGACACAGATACTGATGGTGATGGAATGCCTGATAGTGTTGTAGACGGTTGTACTACAAACCTAATGGCTGATGACGATGATGACGATGATGGATGGTCAGATTCTGATGAGACTTCAGATTGTGGAGCAGCATCTGATCCTGCCGATGACGAATCTACACCTTTAGATACTGATGGTGACATGTGGTGTGATGAACAAGATGATGACGATGATAACGATGGATACTTGGATGATGATGATGCATTCCCTGTACATCAATCATCTCACGTCGATACCGATGGTGATGGTATGCCTGATTTCATCGGAGATGTTACAGAACACATGGGAGATGACTTCTCTTCACTAAACTGGTCTGGAATGGACTGGAATGAAGAGGATGCACATCCTAACTATGGTTACAATGATACATATGGAGATATATTCCTCTGTGAAGACGGATTAGTAATCTCATGGTTTGGTCAAGCATGGGTACCAGCTTACTGGATTAACGATGGCTATGATGATTGTAATGATGCATCTGATGAATCTGTAGATCTTGATACATTTGGTCCTGCAACAACTGGTTGGATGAGAGGAGGAGATCAAAATCCAGGAATTTCACCAAGTGCTCAATCAGCAAAATTATATGGTGATGATAATGAAACTTCAGAACTATCAATAGTTATTGATACTGCAGAAGGTTGGTTAATGTTTGACTACAAGATACAGTCAGAATTAATATTCGATATGTTCGCAGTCTACGTAGATGGAGACATGATGGGAAGTATATCAGGATGGGATTCAGCTGACGGTCTTTGGGATGATGAAGACTTCGAGTGCGGAACTCCTGGCGACTATGGCGATATGATACCTCCAGAGTGGGTAAATGACGGATGGTCTGACTGTGGAGATTCCGATAATGATGGAGTATCTGATGATGAAGACGTATCTATTGGTTGGTATGAAGAAACAGGAGTAGAAATTTATCTGGAAGAAGGAATGCATGAAATCGTATTCGCATATGAAAAGGATTCAGACACTTCTGTTGGCCAAGACATGGTTCTATTGACTAACATTATGTTCCCAATGTCAGTACAAGGTGATGATGATCTAACACTTGACATGGATGATGATAATGATGGTGTTGATGATGTAGACGATGCATGCCCATTAGATGATACAGAACAAGTTGATACCGATGGAGATGGTTTCTGTGACAATCAAGATTCGGACGATGACAATGATGGCGTTTACGACTTCAATGATGCAGTACCACTTGATCCAAATGAGCAATATGACTTTGATGGAGATGGAATAGGTGATAATGCAGATCCTGATGATGATACAGTATACGATGAAAATGGCAATATTCTCGAAGGAGACGGTTGCCCTGACGAGGAAGATGATTTGCCATTCGATGGTACTTCATGTAGTGACTTAGATGGTGATGGAATAGGCGATGAATTCGATCCTGATGACGACGGTGACAATGTTTTCGATGAAGTCGATCCATTCCCTGAAGATGGTACAGCTTGGTTAGATAATGATGGTGATGGATTGCCTGATTTCAATGGTGTACCTCAATTCTCAGGAGACTTCGAAACAGGTTCTCTAGGCGATTATGACACATTCGGTGATGCCGATTGGAGTGTTGTTGATGCTGCATCATCAGTAAGTGGTGCAATTATCAATGGTACTTTCTCTGCAGAATCTGGTGATATCGATAACAGTCAAACAAGTAGTCTAGAAATTGAGTGGACTACAATTGCAGGTGACATGTCTTTCGAGTACGTGACCTCAACTGAAACAAACTGGGATTACTTGAGGTTCTATGTGGATGGTATTCTACAAGCTTCATGGTCAGGTCAATCTGCAGGTGTTCACGTACAATCATTGACTGCTGGAACACATCTCTTTGAATGGCAATACTACAAAGATGGAAGTGTAAGCACATATGATGATACAGTATGGATTGATGATGTCACTTTGCCGTTAGTACAAATGTCTAATACAAACAACGATACTGATGACGATAATGATGGAACACCCGATGACTACGATGTAGATCCATTGAACCCTTGTGTCGGTGAAGATACTGATGGAGATGGAATGCCAGATACAGTTTGGACTGGTGTAGTTGATATGTCAGGAAATAATGATTCTGCTTTCATCGTAGATTGTAGTGATACCGAAGTAAACCCATACATGGCTGATTCTGATGATGACGGCGATGGATGGTCTGATGAAGATGAGTTTGCTTGTGGTACTGATCACTTGAATGGTACAGAAATGCCTTCAGATTTCGACAATGACGGTCTTTGTGATATATTCGATGATGATAGTGATAATGACGGAGTAGTCGATACTCTTGATGCATTCCCATACGATGATAGTGAATCTCAAGATGCTGATGGAGACGGAATAGGCGATAATGCCGATCCTGACGACGATAACGATAACGTTACCGATGTTGATGATGCATTCCCATATGACCCTAATGAATCTGAAGATTTAGATGGTGATGGAATAGGAGATAATGCTGACAACGATACAGATGGTGATGGAGTTCCAAATAGTGAAGACTCATTCCCAACTGACGATGAAGCATCTACAGACACAGATGGTGATGGAATTGACGATGAGGCTGATAACGACGATGACGGTGACAGTTATGCAGATGTTGTCGATTGGGCCCCATTAGATCCAAATGAATGGTTAGATAGTGATAACGATGGAGTTGGAGATAACGAGGATACTGATGATGATAACGACAATGTATTAGATTCAGCTGACGTATTCCCATTAGATGCTAGTGAATATGCTGATTTGGATGGCGATGGAGTCGGTGACAATTCAGATACTGACAGAGATGGTGACGGCGTTAACAACAACGTTGATGCTTTCCCTGATGATGGTACTGAATCCAGAGATTTAGATGATGACGGACTAGGAGATGGAATAGATGATGATATGGATGGCGATGGCGTCAACAATGACGAAGATCTGTTCCCAGAAAACTCTCTAGAACAAACTGACAACGATGGTGATGGTATTGGAGATTTCTCTGATGTAGATGATGATAATGACGGCCACTTAGATGAATTCGATGATTTCGACTTCGATGCAACAGAATGGCAAGACTATGATGGTGACGGACTCGGTGACAATAATTCAGACACTGATGACGACAATGACGGAGTCTCAGATGTAGAAGAGGATCAATGTGGTTCTAACAGTTTAGATGCTACTTCCCTTCCTTCAGATTATGACGGAGATGGAATCTGTGATGCTCAGGATTCTGATGTATCTAGTGACACAATTAAGGACAACACACAAGATGATTTAGGTTGGTCTAATGCAGTACCAGGATTCCCTGCATTGTTTGCAGCTATCGCGCTTGTTGGAGCAGCCTTATTAGGTCGCAGAAACGACGATTAAATCTAATTTAGTCGGACATAACCCCGGGCCAGAATACCTTCTGGTCCTTTGGTCCGGGGCCTTTTTTCCCTAATGCTGATAAGGCATTGTACATCCATCGGTATGAATCATATGCCCGGCACAACAAGAGTAGAGATACGTACACTAAAAATAGGTCGCTATGTAGCCATAGACGATGATGCATACAAAATTCTTAGTATGTCCAAATCAAAACCAGGAAAACACGGTTCGGCTAAAGCAAGAATCGAACTAGAGGATATCTTTACTGGTCAAAAAAGATCTCATGTAGGTACTGTTACTGACAATATTCAAGTACCTATGATTGAGAAAGGCTCTGCTATAATAACACATATTCAGGGGAATGAAGTTCATGCAATGGATAATAAAACATATGAAACTCTAATACTCCCTACTAGTGATGAATTTAATTTGCAGGCTGGAAATGAAATTCAATGGATGGAAGCAATGGGAAGATATAGAATTACCAGAGATCACTAATCCTTATCACACGTATTAAATGATATTATTATAGTGAACTATAAGCATAGATAATCAGCCCTAGCCATATAACATGTCCGATGTACCACGCTCAGCCTATCGACAACCTGTTACTCCTTCGGGTCTGGAATCAATAGAAAAAGGCACATTATCGTGGCTTGATGATGATATGTATAATAATTTAAATACTGGTGTTCTTGAACAATATTTAGAAGAGAAAAATCTTCAAGAGTCTTTTGAGATTAGTCATTGGGATACAAAAAAAGTACTCATTGGTATTTTGATAGGTGCTGTATTTAGTGGAGTTTCAGCATATATTGGACTTAAAATAGGTATAACTATTGCTGCTGGATGGTATGTCGCATACTTATTGGGTATGGCATACCAATGGTCTCCGTCAGAAGTAAATATAGCAACAAGTGCAACAACTGGAGCAATTAATGCATCCACTGGTTTCGTATTTACTTTCCCTGCCATATTCTTGTTAGCCTATTCGGAGGATTACAAAGTAGGCGATGGTTTCCTTATTTCTTCGGTTGATACATTACAATTAGCATTTATTGGTATTATCGCTTCAATGTTTGCTGGTTTCTTAGGGGTTATGTATTTCATTATTTTTCGTAGAGTTTGGTTAGTAGAAGATCCATTGCCAATGCCAGGTTTTGAAGCCACTCTAAAGATGTTAGATATTGCTTCTGATGTTAGTAGTGGTGCTGCTGAAACCGCACGAGAATCTCTGAAAACCGTTGGAATTTGGACGGCATTAAGTATGGGTATAATGTTCTTAATCGACTATCCATTAATATGGAGTAGAAAGGTAATGGCTCTTCCCAGTAGTATAGCTGACTGGACTGCTACAAAATTATCAGGAGATGAATGGGGATTAGCATCAGTATATACTGAAAGATGGATTCATCAACCTACCAAATTAGATGAAGGAAATCCGCCATATAAAGGGTCAGGACTTACTCCGTATGAATCTTCCAATCCATTTTCATATACTTTCCTTGGTTTAGAAATCAGTCCAACACTTTTAGCAATAGGTTGGTTTATGAAATTCCGTGTTGCATTTTTAGTAAATCTTGGTTCAATAATAGCTTGGTTTTACATTGTTCCATTAGTTGTTATCATGGACGTTCCTGTTTATGATTTTGAGCAGCAACAATATTTTAGAATTACTGAATATGGAGACATAAACAATCCTCCGGTTTATCCCTTTGTTCAATGGATGGCATTCAAATCTTTAGTTCGTACTATAGCCATAGGTGCTATATTGGGGGGTGGAATTTTAGGACTTCTTAAGATGACACCTACGTTTGTTTCTATCTTTGCAGATATTACAAAAGCCTTCAAAGGAGAAAAAGGTGATGAATTTATCGAAACAAAAGGTTGGTATGAATGGCCTCTAAATCATATTCCAATTTTTATGTTAATTGCTTCAATTGCAATGATATTGATATTTGTCTTAGGTGGCTTTCCGATGGTTCCGGCAATTATATTCTCTATTGTATTACTTTCAACAACATTCCTTCTAGGTGCAATAGCCGTGAGAGTAATGGGAGAGACTGGTATAGAACCAGTCTCTGGGACCTCATTTATTGTTTTATTGATGCTACTTCTGGTATTTTTAAATTTCCCAGTAGGCCTTTCAAAGGAGGAATCAATACTAATGGCCCTGGTCGGAACTACTGTTTTTGGATCTGCTATATCTTTGTCAGGAACTGTTGTCGGCGATTATAAAAATAGCCTTTACATTGGCAATCGCCCTTATCACATATCTAAAGGCAACATTCTAGGTGTCATTCCTGGTGCTATTTTAGGTGCAGGAGTCGCTATATTTCTTTCCAAACTTCTGGCAGAAGGATCTATTGATTTACAAGCTCCTCAAGCAAACGCATTTGCATCCTTCACTATAATCCTTGCAGAAGGTCAAGGCGATTGGATAGCATTAGGACTTGGTTTTGCTTTAGGAGGATTCATAGAGTGGGCTACTGGAATGGGAACATCTTTTGGATTAGGTATGTATCTCCCAACTCCAATCACATTTCCTATGCTTGCAGGAGGTGCTGGTAGAGATTGGTGGGAGAAACGTAGATTGAATCCCAAAGTAGAAGCAATTAGACTTGAAAAAGGTAATAAAGAGGCTGAAAAAAGTAGAGCCTTATTGTTATTATTTACGTTTATGATAGCGGCAGGGGCTATGACCGGAGAAGCATTTCATGGCGTAGAATCAGCAATACTTGCAGTTGCAGATGAAGTAGAAATTGAACAAGAATATGAATCAACAAAGTGGGCTGAAGATACTTATCTTGACGAAATTCTAGGTGTAAGTGAGGATAATTTTAATGCTGTAATAAATTATGCAATAGATAGAAATTGTGAATATGAACAGAGAATAAGGAATTTAGATGGTTTATCAGGTTGTCCTGAAACGCTATCTGAAGAATATATCTCAGGATCTCCCTGTACCATAATTTCCTCGGAGTCAGTAATTTGTTCTGAATCGTTAGGCATTAAGTCATGGTGGCCACAAGCCCGATTTGCAGTGTTCATTGCTGTAAATACCAGCCTAATTTTTGTCATTTATCTTTTATTTAAATCAGCAGGAATTATTGGTATACAAAATGCTGATGAATCAGAGCAAAATATAGAAGTGATGGATGCTGAATTGGCGGACTAAAAATGTCTAATAAAAATAGACCATTTTTTGCATGGCCTATACTTTTAATTGCATTATTTGCTGTTTCTTCGGCCGGAGCTATATTGCAATCGATGGAGGACATACCTCCTTTTCTAAGAGCATCATGGAGGATGCAAGGTACCTCGATTATCTTATTTCCACTATTTTTATTTCAAGTATTAAATTCTAATGAATATAAATTATCTTCAAAGGATGTAAAGCTAATATTCGCCTCCAGTATTTTTTTAGCTTTACACTTCGGTTCTTGGGTCTGGTCTTTAGATAATACTAGTCTTGTACATAGTTTACTTTTTGTTACTTCTCACCCAATAATTATAGTACTAATTATGCCTATATTGGGTAGTTCAGTAAGTAAATCACATATTTTTGGAGCATTTTTAGGAGTTTTTGGAGCAATTATTACCTTCGGAGATATTGATAAAGGAGGAGAGATAACATTTATTGGTGATTTTGCTGCATTCATAGGAGCATTAACAGTTGTTGGATATATGTTCATAGGACGTCATTTACGTTCCAACCGTAATATGCCCGTCTTCATATATGCATTCCCAGTCACATTTGTAGCAGGGATTTTGCTAGCCTTTTCAGCATTAATCTTTGAGCCCGTTTCTATTTCAGATTCAATTCCTGAATACAAATTATTTGGATGGACTGATTCTGCCTGGTTATTATGGATAGTTTACTTGTCTGTCGGTCCAGGGCTAGCCGGACATACTGGAATAAATACAGTTCTAAAGTGGTTTCCTCCAATAGTGGTTTCAGTAATTTTATTGTTTGAACCTGTTATAGGTGGATTAATCGGTTGGATATTTACAACTGAATTAACACTAGGTTTTTGGACTATATTAGGAGGTCCGATAATGTTAACTGGAGCAATAATTATTACCATTGAGGAAAATAAAAAAACAGATATTTCATGAAGAATCAATTAAATGATGTATGATAGTAATACAGGATTGACCTTGTAACCATTTTTCCCCCAATGAAATTTTCTTATATTTAGAAATAACATTATATTCTTCCGAAGTGAAAGGAACATCATCTGAGAGCAAAAAACCTATCTTCTCGTGTTTTTTCATTTGTAAATTTGAACCGTTTTTATCAAGTACATAAATCGAGACATTCTCCTCTTCCCATTCTTTCAACGTTATTTCTATACCTCCACCGGATTGATATATTCCTGAACTAACGTTCTTCCAAATTCCTACAGGAGGTAATTTTGTCTTGATAATTGATTTAATATGGCCTGAAATTGATCTTTCATCGGGTCTCACTCCTCCAAGTTCTGATCCATCAAACATTACTCTTCTAGGAGGTTTATCTCCTCCGGTTAGATGTACTAT
>MDSZ01171926.1_pt1 | contig 49619 bp, 47 predicted proteins | sample 811201 | NCBI WGS metagenome assembly MDSZ01 (sample SAMN05326647, study PRJNA326480) | marine metagenome | isolation source: seawater | place: Indian Ocean: North | collected 2010 | reverse complement strand
TCTAATAACTCAAAGATGTTGCTTTTATAACATTCAATATTTTTAAATTTCATAAATGCAAATGATAATCATTCTCATTTAGATTGTCAACAATTTATTCATCCAATTAATAAAAGTCTGTAGAAAGAATAAAAATAATAGAAAGTATATTGTGCTCAAAGTGTGCTCAAATCATGATATTTATAAGCCCTCGTAACACACAGTTTCTGCAAGAATACTGTGGGTTCGGTTGTCATCAGTGGGCTCTATTGAATCGGAGAGTGGCGCCCTCGGCACGAATCGAACGTGCGACCCTCCCCTTAGGAGGGGGATGCTCTATCCACTGAGCTACGAGGGCTTTTAAACATTATTTTAACCTGTTTGTTGTTACCTTATTTTTTCTGTGTAAAAATAATTTCATGGATGAAAAAAAGAATTGTGATGAATGCGGTCTTCACGACCGCATTATGTATAAGTGCAAATACAGTAAACAAGACTGGTGCTTTCTCTGTCAGGGTTGCCTGCTAGAGATGAGATCAAAATATGGAGATGATTTCGAATTTGATCAAACCTGGAAAACCTTCTAATTTATTTTTTTAAAATATCTTGTATCAAATTAAAACCAAACCTCACGCCGAAGCCATTAACATCAGACATAGCAGCTCCTAGACCTCCTTTAGTATTGCTTGAGGATAAATCAACATGCAGCCATGGCTGTTTAGAGTCAGACAAAAATTGACTTAAGAAGCGTGCCGCGTGAATATGATCCGGCCCACCTTCCAATGTGCATTGTTTAATATCAGCAATATCGCTTTCAATATCTTCTTCATAATCCTCATCAAATGGAAAACTACACACTCTTTCTCCTGCTTTCTGTCCTGAACCAACAGCGAGACAGGCAAGCTCTGATTTGTTACTAAATATACCGCTATAACGATCTCCCATAGCAACTGCCATGCAACCGGTCAATGTGGCAAAATCAATGACTGCATCCGATTTTGTTTTTGTAGCTAACGTAAGAGTGTCAGCGAGTACCATTCTGCCTTCAGCATCTGTGTGGATAATTTCAATAGTTTTTCCATTTAGAGCTTTGACAACATCATTTTGTTTATAGGCTTTTGGGCCAATATGATTTTGAGCGATTGCAAGCCAGCAATCAATTTTTACAGGGAGTTTATTAAGAGCGGCCGCCTCCAAGATTCCCAAGGCAGTAGCAGAACCATTCATATCCTCATGCATGTTAAACATATATTTTGATGGTTTTAGGTTGTGGCCCCCAGTATCAAAACAGATGCCCTTTCCAACAAGAGTAATTGTTTTTTTGAAAGTTTTAGGCTGATAAGTCAAATGTACGATAGCCGCATCTTGTGGCTCTGAACCTTGCCCCACAGCAACAAATGCACCAGCTCCCATTTTTTTTAACTGACTCATGTTGTATTCTTTGAATTTCCATTTTCTTTTAGTCGCCAATTTTTTTATTTCTCGACGATAATGGGTAGGGGTCAAGTCATTGGGTGGGGTCATCGTAAGATGTCTTGATAAAGTGTTTCCATCAACCAAGGCTTCAATTTCTGTAACATCTTTAGCAGATAAATTACCATAAAAATTAATCACCTTAAGTTGTTTTTTCTCAGTTTTACTTTTTCTTGAAGGTAAGTCTTGAGAGTTTAAAAGAGCTGTATATAGCAGCTCACGGTTCCATGTGGAGTCATCATCTTCACAAAATAAATTAATGGTATCTGGGTTTTCACTTAAAAGATTTTTTAAACCTTTTCTTAAGTGTGTCTGTATTTTAAAGGTACTTTTACTGCTGTATTTTATAAACACATGATGACCTGCATTATCTCCATCAACGCTTAAAAATTTAGTCTCCAAATCATTGAATTTCATATTCAATCGCTTTAATTTAGCTTTAGCCAAATCTGAAAATAATTCAGATTTATCATTTTTAATGATATTTAGATAATGTTTCGCAGATTTTAGCGACATTTTAGCTGATTTTTTTTGAAGATTAATTTTTACTTGCATGCTTAGACTCCACCCCTTAATTTTTTTATGAAAATTTGAATATTTATCGTAAAATTATACTCTTCGAGACATGTTTTACTCTTAAAGTTCTTAATATTTTATTAGAACTAATTAAGACTTAATTTTTATTACGTTTTCACTTTGGAGTTGTAATTTATGGAGTTGTATCCAGATACAGATATTCAAGAAACCCAGGAATGGATAGATTCGCTTAATTCAGTTATTGAGTCAGATGGGGCTGAACGAGCTCATTACCTGATCGAGATGATGATTGACCAAGCTCGTCGCTCAGGATCCAACCTTCCTTACAACGCTACTACTTCATACGTAAATACGATACCGACCCATTTACAACAAAAACATCCAGGCGATCCTGATATGGAAAGAAGAATCAGGGCAATTGTACGTTGGAATGCGGTGATGACGGTGTTACGAGCGAACGAAAAATCTCCAGGTATCGGAGGTCATATAGCAAGCTTTCAGTCTTCAGCAACTCTTTATGATGTGGGCTTTAACCACTTCTTCCGCGCACCAAATGAAAACTTTGATGGTGACTTGGTCTACTTTCAAGGCCACAGTTCGCCAGGTATTTATTCAAGAGCATTTTTAGAAGGTCGATTAACTGAGGATCAACTCAGTAACTTTAGACTTGAATCAACAGGCCAAGGGCTTTCAAGCTACCCTCACCCTTGGTTAATGCCTGACTTCTGGCAATTCCCAACGGTATCTATGGGACTCGGCCCTATAATGGGGATTTACCAAGCCCGGTTTCTTAAATACCTTCATGACCGTGGCATTGCAGACACCAGCGATCGTAAAATCTGGGTATTTTGTGGTGACGGTGAGATGGATGAGCCAGAGTCACTGGGTGCAATTTCACTCGCGGCACGAGAAAAACTAGATAATCTTATTTTTGTTGTGAACTGCAACCTGCAACGCCTAGACGGTCCGGTTAGAGGAAACGGAAAAATAATTCAAGAACTTGAATCTGATTTTAGGGGCTCTGGTTGGAATGTACTTAAAGTAATCTGGGGCTCCTACTGGGATCCTCTATTTAATTTGGATAAAGAAGGCCTCCTTAAAAAGCGCATGGAAGAATGTGTGGACGGTGAATTCCAAAACTTTAAAGCTAAAGGTGGAGCTTATACAAGAGAACATTTCTTTGGTAAATATCCTGAATTAAAAGAGATGGTGTCCGCCATGTCTGATAGCGACATATGGAGACTAAACCGTGGCGGTCATGATCCGCATAAGGTATATGCTGCTTACGCTGCAGCAACATCACACAAAGGTCAGCCATCAGTCATTCTTGCCAAAACAGTTAAAGGTTATGGTATGGGAGATGCTGGTGAGGGACAAAATATTACCCATCAGCAAAAGAGTATGGACATTGAGTCACTGAAAAAATTTAGATCACGTTTTGATCTTCCTATTACAGATGAAGAAGTAGAAAATTTAAAATTCTACAAACCAGAACCCGATTCGCCAGAGATGACTTATATGCGTGAGAGAAGAGAAGTGCTAGGTGGATCATTGCCTCAAAGAAAAACCAAAGGTAACTCATTAACGGTTCCAAGATTAGATAGCTTTTCAAATTTACTAACATCAACAGGTGAGAGAAAAATATCAACCACCATGGCATTTGTTCGTATGTTAACCACCATGGTGAAAGATAAAGAAATTGGTAAATATGTGGTGCCGATTGTTCCGGATGAAGCGAGAACATTTGGAATGGAAGGTATGTTTAGACAACTTGGAATTTATTCGTCAGTGGGTCAGTTGTACGAACCACAGGATGCTGACCAAGTGATGTTTTACAAAGAACAGAAAGATGGACAAATTCTTGAAGAAGGGATTAATGAAGCTGGTTCATTTTCATCGTGGATCGCATCTGGCACTTCATACAGCACCACAGGAATACAAACCATTCCTTTCTATATATTCTATTCTATGTTTGGCTTCCAAAGAATTGGTGACCTTGCCTGGGCGGCTGGTGATTCAAGAACAAGAGGTTTCTTACTAGGTGCCACAGCAGGACGAACCACACTAAATGGTGAAGGACTTCAACACGAAGATGGTCACAGTCATTTATTATCAGCAACCATTCCTAATTGTGTATCATACGATCCTTGCTTTGCTTATGAATTGGCCGTGATTGTTCAAAATGGTCTATATCGCATGATCGAAAATCAGGAAGATGTGTACTACTACATCACAATAATGAATGAAAACTACTCTCACCCTGATATGCCAAAGGGTGTGGAAGACCACATCATTAAGGGTATGTACCAATTTAGCAAAGCACCTGGCAAGGCAAAAAATAAAGTTCAGCTTATGGGTTCAGGGGTTATCATAAGAGAGGTCATTGAAGCAGCACAGTTGCTTGAAAATGACTGGGGTGTTGAATCAGATATCTGGAGCGTGACGAGCTTTACTGAACTACGTCGCAATGCTTTGGATGTTGAAAGGCATAATCTCTTAAACCCTGATGATGAACAACGATCATTTATCCAAGAGCAAATTGCTGATTCTGAGTCACCGATAATTGCTTCGACGGATTATATGAAATCATTTTCAGATCAAATTGCTAACTTTATTCCAAACTCATTTACCTCGCTTGGAACAGATGGTTTTGGAAGATCAGATAGCCGTGAAGCATTGAGATCATTCTTTGAAGTAGATCGATATCATATTGTCCTTGCTGCATTAAAAGCATTGAAGGATCAAGGCAAAATTGATAAAAAAATTATGAGTGAAGCGATTAAAAAATACAACATTAATCCTTCTAAAGTTAATCCCGCATTGAGTTAATTATGAGTGAAATTTTAATACCTGATATTGGTAATTTTGATAGTGTTGACGTCATTGAGATCCTGGTTAAACCAGGTGATAAAGTCAATAAAGATGATCCGCTCATAACCCTAGAGTCAGATAAAGCCTCAATGGATATCCCTGCCACTGAGTCTGGAATCATCCAAGAGATTAAGGTTAACGTAGGTGATAAGGTGAAAGAAGGAATTACCATTGCCACTTTTGAAAGTGCTCCAAGCGACGAAAAGAAGGTGGAATCAAAACCAGCTGCGAAAAAAGAAGCAGCTAATGATGTAAAAGACAAAATTATTAGAGAACCTTCACGGCCTGCTCCAGAGCCACCTAAGACAATTCAACCTGAAAACAAACCCAAGCCGGTAGCAGAAAGTATTGTCGCCGAGCCAAGTAAAAAAAGTCACGCCTCACCGTCGGTTAGAAGATTTGCCCGTGAGTTAGGAGTTGATTTGTCCTTCATTAATGGTTCAGGTCGTAAAAAAAGAATCCTTATTGAAGACGTTCAGAATTATGTCAAGGGTGAGTTAAGCAAGCCACGCACTCAAAATATGGGGGCTAATTTTGCACCAAGTCCGATGCCCGTCATCGACTTTGATCAATTTGGTCCAAACGAGACGAAGCCGCTTTCAAAAATCAAAAAAATATCAGGATCAAACCTTCATCGAAACTGGGTGTCGGCGCCACATGTTACTCAATTTGATAATGCAGACATAACTGATTTGGAAGCCTTTAGAAAATCGATGCAGGCTGAAGCAGAAAAACGTGGTACCAAGCTAACGCTATTAGCCTTCCTCATGAAAGCTGCAGTGAATGCACTTAGAGCATATCCAATTTTCAACACATCCTTAGCTGCAGATGGTGAGAGTCTAATTTATAAAAATTATTTTAATGTTGGTTTTGCCTGTGATACACCCGATGGATTAGTTGTTCCTGTAGTTAAAGGTGTCGAAAAGAAAGACGTTCTTGAGATTGCTCAAGATTTATCCGCCTTATCTGCGAAAGCAAGAGAAAGAAAGCTCACGATTGATGAGATGCAAGGGGGTTGTTTTACCGTATCTAGCCTAGGCGGTATTGGAGGCACTAAATTTACTCCAATCATTAATTGCCCTGAGGTGGCTATTTTGGGTGTGTCCAAAGCTGAAATGCAGCCCATCTACGACAACAATTCCAAAGGATTTGAGGCGAGATTAATATTACCGCTTTCATTATCATATGACCATCGAGTGATTGATGGTGCTGATGGAGCAAGATTTACATCACACTTACGCATGATGTTATCCGACGTTCGACGACTACTTCTCTAAAATATTTATGGCTAATAAAACATTTACTATTCCAGATATAGGTAATTTTGACTCGGTTGAAGTCATTGAAATTCATGTGAAAGCTGGTGACTCAGTCAAGACTGATGACGCCCTGATCACTCTCGAATCAGAAAAAGCATCGATGGACATCCCCGCTACTTTTGATGGTGTCGTTCAAGAATTGCTTTTAAAAGTTGGGGATCAGGTAAAGCAAGGAGACAATATCCTCAGTTATGACATCATTGGCGCTAAAGAAACCAAGCCAGTTGAAACAAAATCAGACTCAACCAAGCCTATTGAACCAACAAATAATAATGACGATGCATATGATGTTGTTGTGCTAGGGTCAGGTCCTGGGGGTTATACAGCCGCTTTCAGAGCTGCGGACCTTGGTCTGAAAGTGGCCTTAATTGAACGTTTTTCTTCCATAGGCGGTGTTTGTTTGAACGTCGGTTGCATCCCTTCGAAAGCTTTGTTGCACATGGCCAAAGTAATCACCGAAGCTGAAGATGCCAGTCATCATGGGATTAAATTTAATAAGCCTGAGATTGATTTAGAAAAAATTCGTGAATGGAAAAATAACGATGTCGTTGCTAAGCTCACTGGTGGCTTGAGTCAAATGGCTGGCCAAAGAAAAGTGACCGTAATTGAAGGTTATGGAAAATTTACCGGATCCAACTCCATTGAGGTTGAAGATAAAGATAAAAAAACCACTAAGGTGAATTTTAATTCAGCCATCATAGCGGTTGGCTCCAAACCAATTGTCATTCCAAACACACCAGATCATGCAAACATCATTGACTCCACTGGTGCTCTAGAATTCAAAGATATCCCTGAAAGGATGTTGATTGTCGGTGGCGGTATTATCGGGTTAGAAATGGGCACTGTTTATGATGCCCTCGGTTCCAAGATTACAATTGTTGAGCTTGCTGATGGCCTGATTCAAGGATGTGATGGTGATCTTGTTCGTCCTTTACAAAAACGAATGGAAAAAAGATTTGAAAGTATTCATCTTAATACCAAGGTCGTTGAGATTAAGGCTGACGGAGATAATCTTAAAGTCACCTTTGAAAATAAAGATGGTCAATTTGAAGATACCTTTAACAAAGTCCTTATTTCAGTTGGACGCACTCCAAATGGAAAATTAATCGATGCCGAATTAGCAGGTGTCAATGTGGATGGCAGAGGATTCATTAATGTTGATCAACAATTTAAGACTAATATGCCCCACATCTATGCGATTGGGGATGTTATTGGTCAACCGATGCTGGCCCATAAGGCTACTCATGAAGCGAAGATTGCTGCCGAAGTGATTGCAGGTGAAAAAGTCGAATACCAAGCCAATGTTATTCCATCGGTCGCCTATACCGACCCTGAAGTCGCTTGGGTCGGGGTTACCGAAAACGAGGCTAAGCAAAATAACATAGAAATTGAAAAATCAGCTTTTCCATGGGCTGCTAGCGGTCGAGCCTTGTCTAATAATAGAACGGAGGGGTTGACCAAGCTCATTTTTGATAAACAGACCAAACGCCTTATTGGCGCTGGTATTGTTGGAGTGAACGCTGGTGAATTAATCGCTGAAGCCTGTTTAGCTATTGAGATGGGTGCAGATGCGCAAGATATTGGCTTAACCATTCATCCTCACCCCACCCTATCAGAGTCTGTTGCCATGGCTTCTGAGGTGTATGAGGGAACAATTACAGACTTATTTATTCGTAAGCGCTAATTTTTTATATATCTTTAAACCCTCGATCACGGCATTATCAATCCTGTGATATCTATACTGCATCTGTTCTTGAAGAGAATCAAATATAATATTGGCATCACCACCGGTGAGATAAATATCTATCTCATTAAAATCAAGATGATGGTGCATGATAAATTTTTCAACCGCGCCTGAAACAGACATTAAAAATCCATGCAGTAAAGCCATATCTGAATTATTAATATCCATGGTCATGTCTTTGTTTTTCAATCTAATTGCAGCAGAGTTTTGCGTCAGAGATTGGTTAAACAGATGGAATCCAGGAAGGATTAATCCGCCTTTATGCAAAAATGAATTGTTATCAGACATTAACAAATCGATGGTTAACGCGGTACCGGAATCTATGATGATTGCATTTTTTTTAGTTCTCTCAGTAAGTGCTAAGACACCCAACCACCGATCAACCCCTAATTCATTTGAATAATTAGTATTTAAAAATTGTTTATTAACTGTAGCAAATGAGATATGTGGACATAAAGGTTTTATCTTCTCAATAATTTGCTGTTCCAAAGTTTCAGAATTAACACTTGATATAAGCACATTCTCAATTCGTTCCGCTTTAATGGTTAAATCATTTAACTCTGTATTGAAAATAGATCCTGTTTTTTCAACGACCTCATTGGAGGATAAACACCACTTAGTTTTTGTATTACCGACATCTATATATAAATTCATTATGTTATTTTAAATTATTAATTAAACTTCTTGTTCAATACATTTTTTTACTACTGAATATGTTTCAAATGCTAACTCTTTACGATTCATATCATTGATTGGAATTTGGTCATGTAAATTTATCACCGCCTCAAAACCATTTAAATTTATTACTTTTAGTAATGAATTCAATAGCTTATCATCGTCAACATATGCAACTTTGTCAGTAAAATTTCCATCTTTTTTATATCTAATTGATATTGGATTAACGCATATTTTTTTATTGATAGGAATCTGAAAAAAATTAGAATGGAACACATTAACAGATTTACCTAACGTTGCTTTTCCTTCTGGGAAAATAACTACCGAAGATCTATTTAATACAGAACTAACCTTGCTAAAGGCTAATTTTAAAGATTTTTTAGACACTCGATCAATAAAGATAGTGTTACTCATGGCAATCATAAATCCTAATAACGGCCACTTTCTTATTGCAGATTTAGCTACAAAGCTGGAAGGTTTGATGCTATTTAAAATAACAATATCTACCCATGAAATATGATTAGCAGCAAAAAAATATTTACTTTTGTTTTCAATATTTGTAGAAATATCATTAACTGTAAGTTTGATTTTAAGAATTTTTAAAAACCAAGTTGACCATAATTGAATAATTTTGAAACGAATATCTTGGTTTAGAAATGGAAAAAATAAAATAAAAATAAAACCAAAAATCACATGTAAAACTATATGAATGAATTTAAGAAATCTATAAATTTTCATTTTATTGGTCGGAACGGTGAGATTCGAACTCACGACCCCTTGCACCCCATACAAGTGCGCTACCAGACTGCGCTACGCCCCGATTATCCTTTTAGTATCTTTAAAATTTCTGCTAATTGATTTTTAAGATTAGTAACAGGAACATTACTATTTAATGGCTCATTCGATAAAGGAAGTTCCGCCTGAGCCTTTTGTATTTGTTCTTGTGACGTTGTCTCTTTGACAAACTGTTTGTTAGATAACTTTTGTTTTGCTCCCTGAATTGTATAACCTTCTTCGTAGAGCAGCTCCCTTATTTTACGGATAAGGAGCACTTCCTCAGGTTGGTAATATCTTCGATTTCCCCGACGGGTATTCGGAGACAAATTAGGAAACTCTTGTTCCCAGTATCTTAAGACATGAGGTTTAACGTCACACAGCTTACTTACCTCACCGATTGCGAAATATCTTTTTTGAGGGAGTGGAGGTAAATTTGTTTGAGATTTATTATTTTCCAGAAGATCCACCATCTACACTAGACTTTAATTTTTGGCTAGAATGGAAAGTGACTACTCGTCTGGCTTTAATAGGAACTTCTTCCCCAGTTTTTGGATTTCTTCCGGGTCGCTCTGATTTGGTTCTTAATTCAAAATTTCCAAAACCAGATAATTTAACGCTTTCACCATTTTCTAGAGCAATTTTAATTTGCTCAAAGAAAGCCTCTACCATTTCTTTAGATTCTGTCTTATTCAAACCAACTTGTTCGAATAATAAATTTGATAAATTAGCTTTGGTTAATGTCATGTTATTTACAGTCTTAATTCAGCATTAAACTCTTTTTTTAATAAATTAATTACTTCTGTCACACTTTTTTCAACGTCTTTTTCCTCAAGTGTTTTGTAAGTATCTTGCATAAGTATCAGAAATGCAAGGCTTTTTTTCCCTTCAGCTATTCCTTGACCCTGATAAACATCAAAAATTCTGAAGTCTTTGACGAAGTTAATGTTTCTTTTTCTAACCACATCAACCACATCTCCGGCGACCACATCTTCATCCACTAGGACTGCAATGTCCCTTTGTAATGGAACAGATTTAAGGATCTCGGTATTCAGTTTAAAATCATTTTCAGATAAATGATTTAAACCAATTTCAAATAGATACACTTCCTGATCCACGTCTAATTGTTTTTGTAGGGATGGATGTAATTTTCCTAAGTACCCAATCTTTTTATTATCTCTAAAAATATCTGCTGACTGTCCAGGATGGAATGCACTAATCGTCTCATCTGATTGTTTCATCGTAATCCCGTCACCTAATAATTGCTCAAGATCAGATTTCACATCATAAAAGTCGTGGGCTCTATTTTTTTCTATCCAATTTTTTGGGATTGCCTCTCCTGAAACCAGACCGCTTAACACTTGTTCCTCTGAGAAATTTGAATTGTCTTGGGTAAATTTGTTAGCAATCTCAAAAAATTTTATTTGAGTACGGCCACGATTGGTATTAAATTTTAATGCATCGATGTGGCTAGACCATAAACGGCTACGCATGGTACTCATGTTTTCAGCAATTGGGTTTTCAAGCTTAATTATAGTGTCATTGCCATGCACAGTTGACTCCATCGCTTCATCAATAAAGCTATAACTTACTAATTCCGAATACCCAAGGTCTGACATCGTATTCCTGATCTTACGCACATTAGAGTAAGTATCCTTGCTTGATCTGGGGTTAAGCATCATTTTCGGGTTCGTGGCGCCAATATTGTCATAGCCTGCAACCCTGATCACCTCCTCCACTAAGTCCTCTTCAATCTCTAGATCAAATCGATAAGCTGGTGGGGTGACTGTAAAAATGCCGTCATCTAAAGTGAATGGTAAATCAAGGTTATTGAGTATCTGAACCACCTCATCTTGACTAACGTCTCTTCCTAAGATTCGGGTGACTTTGCTTGGCCTTAATTGGATTGGGTTTCTTTGCGGTAAATCATGACTGACACTTGAAACTTGGCTTGTTTGGCCACCACAATGCTCATTGATGAGATTGATGACTCGGGTTAGCGCATGTTCTGTCTGAGAGAAATCAACACCTCTTTCAAAACGGTGAGACGAGTCAGTATTCAATCCATAACTTCTGGCTTTACCTGCCATAGATAATGGAGTGAAAAATGCGGACTCAATAAAAATATCAGTGGTATTGGTTTCAACAGCAGACTCTAATCCACCCATCACCCCAGCTAGAGCGAGTGGACCATTATCATCAGCGATCACCAAATCATTTTCCATCACCTCAATTGTTTGATCATTTAACAAGGTCATCTTTTCTTGTTTGGATGCATTTCGGACAACTATATTTCCCTTAATTTTATTCATATCAAAGGCATGCATTGGCTGACCAGTTTCTAACATCACATAGTTCACTAAATCAACGACAGGGTTTATTGATTTAATATCGGCACTTTCCAGTCGATGAATAATCTCATCTGGAAGCTGAGCTGAGTTGTTGATCTGGGAAATGAATGCATAACTATATACCGGACAGGCTTCTGTATTTATCACGTTCGGAGTAATTTTGCATTTATCATTCGAGGTAAGCTGATTAATTTTAGGCATATCAAAGGCTAAGCCTTTGATTGATCTGACTTCTCTTGCGATACCTAAAATACTTAAACAATCTGCACGGTTAGGCGTGAGTGACACCTCAATCACAGAATCATTTAGCTTAAGCGCTTTTGCAATGGGCTCACCATTAGTGAGGTCAAGACTGAGTTCCATTAGCCCATCGGCCTCTTCAGACAATCCAATTTCTTTTGCTGAACAACACATCCCAAAAGACTCAACGCCCCGAAGTTTTGACTTCTTGATCGTAAATTCTGGAAATTTTGTGCCAATGAGTGCACACGGAACTTTAATGCCTGCTCTTGCATTGGGAGCGCCACAAACAATTTGTAGTTTATCGGATCCTACATCCACCTGACAAATATTTAATCGATCTGCATCAGGATGTTTTTCACTGCTAACAATTTCTCCTACAACGATATTCTGAAGAGATTCACCAGGGTTATGAATAGACTCAATCTCGAGGCCTGCCATCGTCAAATCATCAGCCAATTCATTGAGATTTAATTTATTTGCAAATAATTGGTTTAACCACGCATAAGAGAATTTCATTTGAATTGCTCCAAGAACCTGAGGTCGTGATTAAAGAAATACCTGAGATCATTAATGCCATATTTCAGCATCGTCAACCTTTCAACACCCAGACCAAAAGCAAACCCTTGATACATTTCTGGATCAATATTCACATGCTTTAATACGTTCGGATGCACCATTCCACAACCACCAATCTCTAACCAACCATCATTCCAACTCATGTCAATTTCGGCAGAAGGTTCTGTGAATGGGAAGTAAGACGGTCTAAAACGAATAGTTAAATTATCATCCTCAAAAAAACTTTGTAAAAATGACTGCACCACACCTTTTAAATTAGCGAAGTTCACATCCTCATTAATCACTAGCCCTTCCACCTGATGAAACATTGGCGAGTGGGTTGCATCAGAATCGACACGATACACACGGCCTGGCGATATGATTTGGATAGGTGGCGTATTATTTTCCATGTACCTAATTTGCACGGGCGAAGTATGCGTTCTTAATACATATTCTTTGTTGACATAGAAAGTGTCATGCATCGCTCTGGCTGGGTGGGATTCAGGAATATTTAATGCAGTAAAATTATGAAAATCATCTTCAATTTCTGGGCCATCAGCCACATCAAAGCCAATACCATGAAAAATGGTACTGATTTCATCGATGGTATTCATGACTGGATGGAGTGACCCTTTCATCTTCGGCCTTGATGGAAGCGTGACATCAATTTTTTCTTTTTCTAATTTTTCATTCAACTCAAGATTTGAAATTTCTTGTTTACGAGTCTCTAACAAGGCTTCTATTTGTTTTTTGACTTGATTGATCTCTGCACCTTTTTTAGGTTTCTCTTCAGGTGAGAGGCTGGCTAATGATTTCATCGCCTCGGTAATTGGGCCGCTCTTGCCAAGAAATTTGGATTTGATGTGGTCAAGCTCGGCCAGCTTCGAGCAACTAGCAAAATCTTTTTTTGCTTGATCAATGAGTTGATTTAATTGGTCCATAATATTTAAATAAAAAAGGGGCTTTCTTAAAAGCCCCTTTTTAAAAAGATATTTTTAAATTAGGCTTCAATATTTGATTTAGCCAATTCCGCATATTTTTCAAATGCAGCTTTATCAAATACCGCTAGATCAGCTAGAACTTTTCTATCCACTTCTACTGAAGCTTTTTTCAGACCGTTGACTAAACGACTGTAAGTTAAACCGAACTCTCTAGCACCGGCATTAATACGTGCAATCCATAATGCTCTGAATACTCTTTTCTTTTGTCTTCTATCGCGGTAAGCATATTGCCCCGCTTTCATTACCGCTTCTTTAGCTACACGGAATACATTTTTTCGTCTTCCCCTGTAACCTTTAGCAGCATCTAATACTTTTTTATGTTTGGCTCTGGCAGTAACGCCACGTTTTACTCTAGGCATAATCTTCTCCTTATATCTTTAACTATTGAGTAGGCATCATGGCGCGTACACGTTTCACATCAGTAGAAGATATGATCTCGGTACCACGAAGATGTCTTTTTTGTTTAGTTGTTTTCTTGGTCAAGATATGACGAAGATGTGAATGCGTTCTTTTGATCGCACCACTTCCTAGAAACTTGAAGCGTTTTTTCGCTCCACTTTTTGTTTTCATTTTTGGCATTTTTTTCTCCTTATTATTAAGAGACGCCTAGGCATGCCTAATTAGCCGTATCGTCTTCTTCTTTCTTTTTTTCGACCTTCTTAGGTTTCTTATTAGGTGATAACACCATAACCATTTGACGGCCTTCCATCTTTGGAAACTGCTCAACTACTGCATATTCCTCAAGATCTGTTTCAACTCGTTTTAATAAATCCATGCCGAGTTGTTGATGGGCTATTTCACGCCCCCTAAAACGTAAGGTCACTTTAGCTTTATCACCATCAGTCAAAAAGCGAACTAAGTTACGCAATTTAACGTTGTAGTCACCCTCGTCTGTACCAGGTCTAAATTTAACTTCTTTAACCTGAACATTCTTTTGTTTCATACGTGCTTCATGGAGCTTTTTGCTTTGGGCATATTTAAATTTGCCATAATCCATCAAGCGACAAACAGGTGGTTCAGCTTTTGGTGCAATCTCAACTAAATCGGTATCAAAATCATCTGCTTTTCCTAAAGCTTCCGATAAGCTCATAATTCCTAGAGCTTCTCCTTCTATACCTACTAAACGAATTTCTTGGGCTGTTATGTCTCCGTTAATTCGTGCGTCTTTTGATTGTGCTATGCTTAACCCCTAAAAAAAATAAAGCCGTTAACTCACTTTTTAACTTTTGGCTGTAATTTGTGTGTTTATGGTATCCACAAACTTTTCTAGAGTGATTACACCCAAGTCTTCACCTTGTTGAGTACGAACGGCAACTTGTTTGTTTTCCATCTCTCGATCACCTATGACTAACAAATATGGTATGCGAGAGATGCTATGTTCGCGTATTTTATAGGTTATTTTTTCATTTCTCAAGTCTGATTCGCATCTAATATCGTTTTTCTTAAGAAAATCAACAACATCGCTAACATATTTAGCCTGAGAGTCCGATATATTCATCACCACAGCCTGAACTGGTGCAAGCCAGGTTGGAAACTTCCCGGCGTAGTGTTCAATCAAAATGCCGATAAATCTTTCCATGGATCCTACAATCGCTCTGTGCAGCATCACTGGATGTTTTTTATTGCTGTTTTCATCAACGTACTCTGCATTTAAACGAACAGGCAGGTTAAAATCGAGCTGAATAGTGCCGCACTGCCATAATCGATTCAGGCTATCCCGCAAGACATACTCAATTTTGGGACCATAGAAAGCGCCTTCGCCTGGTTGAATCTCATAGTCTAACCCTGTCGCCTGGAGTGCTTCCTCCAAGGCTTTTTCAGACTGATCCCATACATCATCACTGCCCACTCTTTTCTCTGGTCGAGTAGAAAGTTTGACCTCAATATCATAAAAACCAAAATCTTTATAGGTCTCCATGAGCATCTTATTAAAATTAACTACCTCGCTTAAAATCTGCTGCTCAGTACAGAAGATATGAGCATCATCTTGAGTAAAACCCCTTACTCTCATTAACCCATGCAAGGCACCGGATGGCTCATTTCTATGACATGAACCAAATTCAGCTAACCTTAAAGGAAGATCCCGATAACTGTGTAAGTGGTGATTAAATACTTGAACATGACCAGGGCAATTCATTGGCTTTACCGCATAGTCTCTATTCTCAGATGCAGTCACAAACATGTTTTCATGATAATTGTCCCAATGCCCTGATTTTTCCCATAATGTTTTATCTAGCACGGTTGGGGTTTTAATTTCTTGATATCCGTAATCAACAAATTTTTTTCTCATGTAGTTTTCTATTTCTTGCCACAAAGACCATCCCTTGGCATGCCAAAATACCATGCCGGGAGCGTTATCTTGGATGTGAAATAAATCTAATTGTCTGCCAAGTTTTCGGTGGTCTCTTTTTTCAGCTTCCTCAAGACGGTGCAGATAGTCTTTAAGATCATCTTTGGTCGCCCAGGCCGTTCCATAGATTCGTTGCAGCATCTCATTATTAGAGTCCCCTCTCCAATAAGCACCAGCTACTTTCATTAGTTTGAAAACTTTTAATTTTCCAGTTGACGGGACGTGAGGACCTCGGCATAAATCAGAAAACTTACCCTCATGATAAACCGTCACTTCCTCATCTTGAGGAATGGAATCAATAATTTCAGCCTTGTATTTTTCCCCTTGATCAAGAAAAAACTTCACTGCATCATCACGCATCATCACTTCTCGAGTAACAGCGTGGTCTTCTTTTACCAATTCAGCCATCTTTTTTTCAATGGCACTTAAATCTTCTGGGGTAAACGCTCGATGATATGAAAAATCATAATAGAACCCATCATCAATTGTTGGTCCTATGGTCACCTGTGCTTCAGGAAATAATTCTTTGACAGCGTAAGCTAAAAGGTGAGCTGTGGAATGTCTTATGATATCCAAACCCTCATCATTTTTGGCAGTCACAATAGACACTGTTGCATCTGAGGTTATTTCATGAGTTAAATCTACCAATTTGCCATCAACCTGACCAGCCAATGCGGCCCGACCCAGACCTTCACCAATATCGTAAGCGACATCAGACAAAGTGATAGTGTTCTCAAACTCTTTAATCGAACCGTCTGGAAGTGTAATTTTTATCATGTTATTTAAATTGGTAGGCGCGATTGGATTCGAACCAACGACCCCCACCATGTCAAGGTGGTGCTCTAACCAACTGAGCTACGCGCCTGAAGTCAAAAATAAGCGTTATTTTATATCATCGCCGCATCAACAGCAATCTATAACTACCTCTCCATCTTTTGAATAATTTCCAAGTAACCGCTCTCAAAACTTGTATGCTTAAATTGATAATTAAACTTTTGAGACAGAAAAGTTGAAATAATTTTTTTCCCCATGACCTTACCAGTGGATTCAAGGGTTGCCTCAGGAAGGTTTAATTTTTCTCTAATAAAATTCAAAACTGCATAAAGCTCAACAGGGTGAGAGTCAGTTATGTTGATGATTTTGGGCAAGTCAAATTTTAGATCTTTATGTTTACTGCTGATTATTTTTACAATAATATTGGCCGCGTCCTCGTCAAAAATTCTATTGGTAAATCGATTTACTGGCCAAGATTGATGATCTTGGGCTAGTCTTAGCATCATGGTTCTTTCCAGACCATAAATTCCTGTTAAACGAAAAACATTCCCCCTTTCGTTTTTAGTTGCTATACGTTCCGCATGACCTAAAATTTCACCTTGCTCATCATTTGGGGTAATTTCATCATGATCATCCAGCGCCTCCAGTTTAGAACTGCCATTAAAAACCCTAGTGCTGGAGATAAAAAATACCCTAGTCTGCAGATTGTTATTTTGAATTACATCTATTATTTTTTTTAAGCCATCGACATAAATTTTTTGATAATCCTCTGGTTTAGAGGTGCTAGGGGTAGCTGAATAAATAACATAGTTTGGGTTTTCGGCAGCAATCCATGCAGAGAAATCGTCAGCAAAAATATCTTTGGCTAGAATTGAAAAATTACCTTGCTAAATCGGATTTCTTCTTAAACCAAGAACTTGAAAATTTGTGCGCTGAGCAAAAATCTCACCAATTTTTTTTCCTAAATTGCCACAACCTACGATAATAACTTTTGGATTAGCTATTTCCACAATACTTTGATCACGAACCCGGGTGAGCTGGATACGATAAACAGGGATAAGAGTGCCGCGTAAAACTGCCAATCTTGATTATGAACCGATCCTATCATGGTCCACTCTAGTGCATAGGTGATTAATCTAAAGATTAAAAAATACAAGATAACTTCAAGGATGATAATGGGTAAGGACTTTTTAGCAGAAAAAAGGAGCATGAAGTTACTTGTCATCCACGGCAAGTTGGCTAAAAAAATCATTAAGATAAGTATGAGTAAAAAAATCATTAAAATATTAGTGCTGAAGTAAGTGTCGCTATATCCATCAATGAAGATGGAAACAATCCAATAATCAATAATGAAATAGTATTGATTGATAAAGTTACACTCAGTTCATTATTCGATGATTTTGAGACTTGATTTAAATTTTTTCCAGGCTCGTCGAAGTAAGCAACTTTGATAATTCTTAAATAATAAAATATTCCAATGAGAGCACTCATGACTGCAATGACTGCTGGCCAAATCCAACCAAACTGAATTGTTGCCTGGATAATTGAAAACTTCGCATAAAAACCGATGGTTGGAGGAATTCCCGCTAAACTTAAAAATATGAGCAACAGCAAAAAAGCAGACCATGGCTTTTGTTTTCCTAAGCCTGAGAAGTCAGTAATTTGGTCAAGTTCTTTACCTTGATTGCTTAAATGAATTATTAACCCGAATGATGCTAGCGTCATAACAACATATACGGCGATGTACATTAAGGCAGATGCTATGCCAGTAATTGTTCCGGTAGCTAAACCTAAAAACATAAAGCCCACATGAGAAATGGCTGAATAAGCCAACAGTCTTTTAATTTTTGTTTGCGCTATGGCGGTGATGTTTCCAAATAACATAGACACAATAGCCATGATTAGAAGCATTGCTTGCCAATCTAATACCATGTGATCTAAACCTTGAAATAATAGCCTGATTAACATAGCCACAGATGCAAATTTTGGCACTGAACTAATAAACATGGTGATGGGAGTTGCTGACCCCTGATACACGTCAGGTACCCATAATTGGAATGGGGCTGCGCCAAACTTAAAGGCAATCCCAACAACAACAAATACCAGTGCAAATGATATGACCACTGGATTGATTGAAGTATCTGCTAACCTGGATGAAATTTCTGCAATCTGCAGGCTTCCAGTAATGCCATACAATATTGAAAAACCATACAATAAAAATCCTGAAGCGACTGCACCAAGAACAAAATACTTCATTGCTGCCTCGGTAGCTTCTGGTCTATTTCTGTCAAATGCCACTAAGGTATACAAACTTAACGAAAGGAGCTCCAGGCCCATGTATAAGCTTAATAAATGATAGGAAGAAATAATCAGATTAATCCCCAACAATGCAAACAGCGTCAGGGCATAGAATTCACCATTATGTAGATTGCGACTTTGTAGAAAGCTCCGGCTATAAATTAACACCAATGACAAAGCAAAATAACTGAGCAGCTTAAGAAACATCGAAAGGCTATCAGCAATAAACATCTCATTAAATGCCGTTAACTTAACATCAATGGGTAATTGTGCAGTGAAGTAAGCAGCAATCAGTAAAGTAAGCTGCGTAATACCAAATAATGAGGTGGTGTTTTTATAAAACACACCAAGCAAAAGAACGCTCATGGCAGCAATCAAGATAATGATTTCTGGAACAGCAATGGTCAATAATGTTGAAAGCGTCATAGTGTTATAAAATTTTTGATTGTTGAATTAATCCCAACATCATCTGGGATGACTGATTCGTAATATCAGTAATCAGTGCTGGATATATTCCAATAGCCAAAGTCATCAGGGCCAATACACTCATTACAAAAAACTCTTTTCCATTTAAATCTTTGAGTGTGGCAATTTTTTTATTTTTCACCTCACCAAAAATAATTCTTTTCACTAGCCATAAAGAGTATGTTGCTCCAAAAATCAGGGTCAGGCTAGCAAAAAAAGCAATCCAAAAATGATCTTGCATCGCCCCTAAAATGACAAGAAACTCTCCAACAAACCCGGATGTTCCTGGTAGCCCAGAGTTAGCCATGGCAAATAAAACAAAGAAGGAGCCGAAGATAGGCATACTATTTATCACTCCTCTATAGTCACTGATATTTCTCGAATGCATCCGGTCATAGAGAACGCCAATTGCAAAAAATAATGCTGCGGAAATAAATCCATGAGAAATCATCTGAACGTACCCACCTTCAAATCCCAGTGGATTTAAAATAAATAAGCCGAGCGTTACAAACCCCATATGTGATATGGATGAATAAGCAATTAATTTTTTCATATCTGTTTGTACAATAGCCACGAAAGCAATATAAACAATCGCGATCAAAGACAGTCCAATTAAAAAAGGTTTTAAAAAGATTAATGCATCAGGGCTAATTGGCATAGCAAATCGAATAAAACTATAGCCTCCCAATTTCAACATAATCGCAGCTAAAATGACCGAACCCCCTGTTGGTGCTTCCACGTGTGCATCAGGTAACCAAGTATGCACAGGCCACATGGGAATTTTGACCGCAAATGCCATAAAGAAGGCCAAGAAAATCAATACCTGGATATTAAGCGATAAAGGTTTGGTGTAAAAATCTAAGATGGCAAAGCTTGCCGTTTGGTTATAAAGGTATATAAATGCGACCAACATCAACAACGAGCCAAGCACTGTGTACAGAAAAAATTTGATGGTGGCATAGACGCGATTTGGACCGCCCCAGATGCCAATTAGCAAAAACATTGGAATAAGCATTGCTTCCCAAAATACATAATATAGGATTGCGTCAAGGGCCAGAAAAACACCAATCATTAGTCCTGAAAGAATTAAGAAGGCTGAAATATAAAAGCCAATAGCTCGATCAATTGAATTAGATGAAATAAAAATCACAAGCCAAGAAATAAAACTTGTTAATAAAACAAGCGGCAAAGAAATTCCGTCCAAGCCGAGATGATAATTTATCGAAAAATGATTAATCCATGGATAGATTTCTTGAAATTGAAAACCAGAAAATCCTTTATCAAAATAAATATACAAAGGCAGGGTGACAAGAAAAGAAATAAATCCAAATAGATTGCCTAATCGGTATGTAAGTGTTGTTGATAATTTATTTTGTACCAACAATAAAATTATGCCCAGTACAATCGGAGTCCAAATTGCTAGTGATAGGATGCCGGTCATGACTTACCACCCAAAATAAAATAGCTTATGAAAAGCAATAATCCGATCACCATCACAAAGGCATATTGAGAAATAAAACCAGTTTGAATTTTTTTAGTGATGTGTGAAAAAAGATTAACGGTTCTAGCTGAGCCGTTAACAAAGAAATTATCGATTATTTTTATATCCATATATTTCCATAAAACATTTCCAAGTCTGATTGTTAGAGGTGCCAAAATGTATTCATTGAAGTTATCAAAACCATATTTATGATCTATGACTTTTTTCAAAACCTTCGGTGTCTTTATAAAATTAATATTTTTGTAATACAAAAGATATGCAACGATAAAGCCTAATACCATTAACCAAAATGGTAATGTTACCAATGCGTGCAGAGCCATATTTATTGGTCCATGAAAGTGTTCAGTGACCTGCGAAAGAGCAAGATGTGAATCCAAAATAAAGATATCTTTTAATAAAAAACTACTTTTGATAATTGGTTCTATCGTAAAAAATCCAATGAGGACCGATGGAATAGCCAATAAAATAAGAGGTGTAGTTACCATCCAGGATGTCTCGTGAGGTGATTGATTTTTAGTCAAGCCATGGTCATGATGGTTGTGTGATACAGACTTATTTCTCCACCTCTCCTCTCCATGGAAGACAATAAAATACAATCTGAAGCTATACAGCGAGGTGATAAAAACGCCAAACACAGCAGCAAAATATGCAAAACTTGAACCAACAATTTCACTATATTTTACCGCCTCGATGATTGATTCCTTGGAATAAAATCCTGAGAAAAGTGGCATGCCAACTAAGGCCAAGGTGGCAAGTAAAAATGTTATCCAAGTAATTGGCATATATTTTTTTAGATTCCCCATGTTCATAATATTTTGATCATGATGCATGCCAATTATTACTGAACCGGCGCCTAAAAATAACAAAGCCTTAAAAAATGCATGTGTAAATAAATGAAACATTGCTAAGGAGTAACTAGAAACACCCAAAGCAATCGTCATATAGCCAAGTTGCGACAAGGTCGAGTATGCAACAACCCGTTTTATGTCATTTTGAAAAATACCTAAAATACCCATGAACAAAGCGGTAATACTCCCCACAATTAAGATTAGGGATAGTGCTGTACTTGATAACTCCACTATCGGAGATACACGCGTTACAAGAAAGATTCCTGCCGTTACCATGGTTGCTGCGTGAATAAGAGCTGATATTGGGGTCGGGCCCTCCATAGAATCTGGTAACCAGACATGCAAAGGCACTTGTGCAGACTTACCCATTGCGCCTATAAATAACAAAATTGAAATTAACGTGACTAGAGAAACTGATGAGCCCATAAGCATAAATTCTTGACCAGCCAAAGAATCTACCCTTGAAAAAACTTCCTTGTAATCGAGGGTTCCAAAATAAAACATTATTAGGGCGATTCCTAAGAGAAAACCAAAATCACCGACCCTGTTCACCAAAAAAGCTTTCATATTGGCGTGAATGGCTGTTGGTTTTTTATACCAAAATCCGATAAGTAAATAAGAGACTAGACCCACAGCTTCCCAACCAAAAAAGAGCTGTAAAAAATTATTACTCATCACCAGCATCAGCATGGCAAAGGTAAATAATGAAATAAAACTAAAGAAACGACTATATCCAGGGTCGTTTTCCATATATTCAATGGTATATATATGGACCATCAATGAAACAAACGTCACTACAGACATCATTAATGCGGTCAGATTGTCGACCATGAAACCAATATTTAAATCATACTGGCCAACAGTCATCCACCTGAATAGATTCTCATTAAACACGTAACCATGATAGGAAATGTATAGGGCGTATAAAGATAGTAGAAAACTTCCCAACACTAAGACAATAGGAATTAAATGTGAGAATGCTTTTGGTAATTGACGGCCAAATAGACCAATAACGATTGATGCAATCAGAGGCATCATCGGGATTAAGGTGTACAGCTTCATTAACGTCATTCTTTTAACCTATTCACATCTGCAACATTAATCGATTTGTAGTTTCTAAAAATCAAAATGATGATAGCTAAACCTATGGCTGACTCAGCTGCTGCAACAGTCAGAATAAAAAACACAAAAATTTGGCCTGATAGATCACCGAGATAATGACTAAACGCAATAAAGTTTATATTCACTGCTAGCAACATTAATTCGATCGCCATAAGAATTAAAATAATATTCTTTCTATTTAAAAAAATCCCTAGAATACTTATGGCAAATAGAATTCCTCCTAAAAATAGATAGTGAGACAAAGTAACCATTACTTCTTTTTCTCCGATTTCATTTTGACCACTCTGACTCGATCATTTCTATTCACCTTAATTTGATCTTTAGGGTCGATCGCTTTATGCGATTTCTTGCCATACATTGTCAGCACAATAGCGGATATAATAGCAACCAATAAAATAACTGCCGCAACTTGAAATGGCAGTAAATAATCGGTATACAAAACACTGCCTATCGAGTGGGTATTGCTTTTCTCTAAAGGTATTCCAGCTGGATCTGAAGAGCTGAAAAACTTATCCGTTACCACTAAATAAATCTCAAAAATAAATAACAGGGCAATTAAGAGCGCAACCGGGAAATAACTCCAAAATCTTTGTCTAAGAGCTTCAATATTGATGTCTAACATCATCACAACAAATAGGAATAACACCATCACTGCACCAACATAGACCAACACCAGCGCAATGGCTAAAAATTCTGCATGTAAAAGCAACCAGATTCCTGCTGCACTAAAAAATGCAAGGACTAATGAAAGAGCAGAATAAACAGGATTATTTGCAGTAATAACTCGCAAAGATGCCAAGACTAAAATGCTACTAAAGAGATAGAAAAGATAGTCTGTGAAAATCATTAACGGTACTTCGCCTCTTGTTGACGGTCTTTGGCAATTTGTTTTTCATACTTTTTACCCACATCTAAAAGCATGTCTTTGGTGTAAAGCAAATCACCTCTCTCTTCTCCATGATATTCAAATATTCTTGTTTCGACGATTGAATCTACTGGGCATGACTCTTCACAAAAACCACAAAAGATACACTTAGTTAAATCAATATCATATCGAGTTGTTCTTCTTGAATTATCTTCCCTTAATTCAGATTCTATTGTGATTGCCATTGCGGGACACACTGCTTCACATAACTTGCAAGCGATACATCTTTCTTCACCATTCGGATAACGTCGCAAAGCATGGAGACCTCTAAATCTAGGAGACTGAGGTGTTTTTTGTTCGGGATACTGGATCGTAACCTTCTTTGAAAAAAAATAACTTAAAGTTAATTTCATGCCTTTTAAAAGCTCGTAAAGAGATAAGCTTTTAGAAATATTTGAAATTAATTTTCTCATTAATGAAAGTATCCTGCATAACTGGTTTGCATCATAGCACCTACAAAAATAATCCATACCAAAGTGAGTGGGATAAACACCTTCCATCCAAGTCTCATTATTTGATCATAACGGTAGCGTGGAAATGTAGCTCTTAACCATAAAAAGCAGAACAGCACAAAAGCTACCTTAATAATTAGCCAGAACATACCATCCGGGATAAACGAAACTGGTGACAACCAGCCTCCTAAAAACATAATGACAGCAAGGATGCTGACCAGAATCATATTTGCATATTCAGCTAAAAAGAATAACGCGAAAGCCATACCTGAATATTCAACATGAAAACCAGCCACGATCTCTGACTCACCCTCAGCAACGTCAAATGGGGCTCGATTGGTTTCTGCCACAGCGCTAATAAAATAAATAACAAACAACGGGAATAATGGCCAACAATACCATTGCGAGATACCTCCCTCTTGAGCTATCACGATATCTCCAAGATTTAGACTATTGGCACACATCAACACCCCGACAAGGGTAAATCCCATCGCTATTTCGTATGACACGATTTGAGCCGCAGATCGTAAACTTCCTAGAAAGGCGTACTTTGAGTTAGATGCCCATCCCGCAATAATGACTCCATAAACTGCAATTGATGTCATCGCTAATACATATAAAAGGCCAGCATTAATGTCGGCTAATACCATTTCATAATCAAATGGAATGACCGCCCAGGCTGCTAGAGCGGGTGCAATTGATAATAATGGCGCAAGAAAGAATAAAAAGTTATTAGACTTTGATGGCAAGACGATTTCTTTAAACATCAACTTAAGGGCATCAGCGATGGGCTGAAGCAAACCAAAATAACCGACCCTGTTTGGTCCAATTCTAGATTGCATAAATCCAATCACCCTTCTTTCAAAGTAGGTAAGATAAGCAACAGAAATCATAACCGGAACAACAATTAAGATGATCTTAAAAAGATAAGATAAAGTTAACGCAACGTCTGGACTAAAAAATTGTGAGAAAAAATCTTGCAATTACTTTTCACTCCTTAAGCGCTTGGTGTTTTGTAATGCCGTCGATCTTCTTACTAGGGCATCACTATTGTTAATATCTTTTAAACAAAAATCTTTGGTATGAGGCTTCACTTGCTGATTGATTAAATTAAATCTTTTTAATTGATTTTTGGATAGTTTCTTAACAGCTTTTTCTTTAATCTCACTGCATGATTCAAATGTAAAATCTGGGCAATCAATAAAGTTACCAAGAACACGGAGTATTTTCCATAGCGGTTTAGATTCAAATTTTGGGCTTATTGCTTGACTAAAACTTTGTACTCGAGATTCAAGGTTGACAAATGTTCCTTCGTTTTCGAAATGAGTTGTTGACGGCAAGATTAAATCAAACTGCTTACTATTTTTATTTAAAAATGGTGTAACTCCAACATTAAATTTAGATTTTTTTAACACTCTTTCGAATAATGATTTATCTTTGATATCCTCTAATTCTAAATTAAGACTAATGGATGCTTGATATTTCTTTTCATCAATGTGGTTAACATAATTGCCAAACATCTGTTGAAGACCGACTGTATTAGAACCTGTTGGAAGGCAGCCAATTTTCATGCTTGTTAGATCAATCAATTGATTAATGACGTCAGTCAAATTCATAAAAGCAGGATTGGTGTAAATATCTTCGCCCACTAATAACAACGTCTTTTTTGATAATAAATTTGCAATATTTTTTTCAGTTGAATTTTCTTTTTTCGCAACTTTGGTGGATAGAATTTTATGAATATGTTCAAAGGTTTTTTGGAAATCTTTAATGGGTTGAATAATTTTATTTGCAACAATTAGTTGCAGATCAAAATCAACCGTATTGATTATGTTAATGTTCTTACCAGCATTCTCCATCTTGCGAAGACGTTGTAATAACAATGGATTTTCATTTCTTAATTGTGATCCCAAAAGAATAATATTTTCAAAACTTTCAACATCACCGATCATGCCATTTAATGATGGATTTGCAATTAAGCTTGGGTTATTAGCAGCATCAAACTTAACCTGCTTTGTTCCAACATAGCCTGCTAATTTCTCTAGCAAATAAGCCTCTTCTAAAGTCGTTTGGTTAGAGGAAAAGATAACAACATCGTCTTCCTTAAATTTATTTAAAGAAGGGTGAAAGACTCTTTCAAGGGTATGAAATGCTTCGTCCCAACTAATGGGTTTAAAATTTGATCCAGTTTTAATTAATGGTGTTTTAACACGATCCTCACTATTAATCCCTATGTATGAGAAACGATCTCTGTCAGATATCCAGCACTCATTAATATCCTCATTTTCTTTAGGCAAGACTCTCATGACGTTACCATCTTTTACATGAGCTTCTAAATGAGACCCAAGGCTGTCATGGGGTGAGATAGTTGATTTTCTAACCATTTCCCAAGTCCGTGCAGAATATCGAAAAGGTTTTGAGGTTAAAGCGCCCACTGGGCATAAATCAATGATATTTCCTGATATTTCTGAATCTACAGATTTTTCAACATAGGCAGATATTTCTGCATGCTCACCGCGTCCGATTAACCCCAGCTCTTGCATTCCACCAACTTCTTTCAAGAAGCGTACACATCTCGAACATTGTATGCATCGATTTAGATCTGTTGACACTAGGGGACCAAGATTTTTGTTAAGGACTACTCGCTTTTCTTCTTGATACCTTGATTTTGGACTTCCGTAAGCCATCGCTGTGTCTTGAAGATCACACTCACCCCCTTGATCGCAGATTGGGCAATCTAACGGATGGTTGATGAGTAAAAACTCCATCACGCTCTGCTGGCAGTCTTTTGTTTGTTTTGATTTAGTAAAAATTTCCATTCCCTCATTCACTTGTGTTGCACAAGCAGGGAGGGGCTTAGGAAAGTTTTTAACTTCTACCAGGCACATTCTGCAGTTAGCGGCTATGCTTAATTTTTTATGGTAACAAAATCTTGGAATTTCAATTCCATTGTCATCGGCCACTTGAATAATCGTGCTTTTTTCAGGAGCCTTAAATGTTTTGCCATTGATTTTAATTTTTACCATCTTAATTAATTTAATGATTTTCCATGTTTAATAAAATTTTCAAATTCACTTCTGAAGTGTTTTATAAAACTAAGTACAGGCGTTGCAGCTGCATCACCTAGTGCACAAATAGTTCTTCCAGAAATTTTTTTACTCACATCCGTTAAAAGATCGAGGTCAGCTAATGTGGCTTGTCCTTTAAAAATGCGATCAACAATTCGATATACCCATCCTGTTCCCTCTCTGCATGGAGTGCATTGCCCACATGACTCCTCATAAAAGAAGTAGGATAATCTTCTTAGAGCCTGAACCATACAAGTACTTTCATCCATAACAATCATTGAACCGGCCCCAACACTCGAGCCGATTTGTGCAAGTCCATCATAATCAAGTGTTGCATCCATAATGATGTTGGCTGGCACCACCGGTGTTGATGGACCGCCAGGGATAACCGCTTTAAGCCGTCTGTTTTTCCATACACCACCAGCTTCAGCAAGTAATTGCCTAAATGGCATTCCCAACTGAATCTCATAATTACCAGGCTTTTCAACATGGCCAGAAACTGAGAATATTTTGGTTCCACCAGAATTTGGAACACCATGATTCATAAATTCTTGCCCGCCATGCTCAATAATCCATGGGATTGAAGCATACGTTTCTGTGTTATTCACATTTGTAGGCTTACCATAGATTCCATAGGTTGCTGGAAAAGGAGGTTTGTATCTTGGCTGACCCTTCTTTCCTTCAATAGATTCAATTAAAGCCGTCTCCTCGCCACAGATATAAGCGCCATAACCGTGAACAGCATGTAGCTCAAAATCAAACCCTGAGCCTAGTATATTGTTTCCCAAGAAACCAGCTTTTCTAGCATCTTCAATTGCTTTTTCAAAAGATACGTACTCTTCCCAAATCTCGCCGTGAATGTAATTAAAACCTACCTGAGCATTCATAATGTATGCACCGATTATCATTCCCTCGATTAGTTGATGAGGATTGTAGCGAATAATATCCCGATCCTTGAATGTCCCAGGCTCTCCCTCGTCACTATTACATACAATATATTTGGTACCATCATAATCTCTGGGCATGAATGACCATTTCACCCCGGTCGGAAAACCAGCTCCACCCCTACCCCTTAGGCCTGAAATTTTTATTTCATCAATTAGTTGTTGAGGGTCAATGTTATTTTTTAAAATTCTTTTGATCTGTTCGTAGCCACCAATGGATTGATACGTTTTTATCGAACCTGGGTTTTTAAGAGATGAGGTTCTTAAGCAGATATTAAATAACTGCTTGTTATTATTTTCTAACTGAATATTTTTATCTACGACATCATTCATTATTTAAGTTCTTTTAATAGCTGATCAACTTTATCAATGTTTAAATTCTCATGCATCTTTTGATTATTAACGGTTAATAATGGAGCCCCTCCGCATGCACCCATACACTCACTCTCTTTTAAACAGAATTTGCCATCTTTTGTAACTTCATTGAAATCAATTTGTAATTTTTCTTTTAAATGGTTCACAATATGATCGGCCTGTCTTAACATACAAGAAATGTTAGTGCATATCGATAACTTGTATTTGCCAACTGATTTTAAATCAAACATGTTATAGAAAGTAGCGACCTCAAGAACGGCAATTTCAGGCATATCTAAATATAATGCTACCTCGCTTATATCCTCTTTAGAAAGCCATCCCCTGTCATTTTGCATGATTGCAAGAGCAGCAATAACAGCCGACTGTTTTTTATCGGATGGATATTTTTTTAATTCTTTATCGATTAACTTTTTTAATTTTAAATTCATGCCTAACGATCAATTTCCCCAAATACAATATCTTGAGTCCCAATAATTGCTACCAGGTCAGAAATCATGTGCCCTTTAGTCATCTCATCTAAAGACGCAAGATGTGCAAAGCCTGGTGCTCTAATTTTTAAACGGTATGGTTTATTTGCTCCATCAGAAACCATATAAATTCCAAACTCTCCCTTGGGATGCTCCACCGCGGCATAAGCCTCTCCTTTAGGAAGATGAAACCCCTCTGTGAACAATTTAAAATGATGAATCATAGACTCCATATCTTCTTTCATGTCTGTACGTTTGGGTGGTGCAAATTTTTGGTTATCTGAAATGACTGGGCCTGAGTTCTCTCTAAGCCATTTTGTACACTGTTTTATAAGATGAACGGACTGTCTCATTTCTTCAATTCGGACCAGGTAGCGATCATAACAATCGCCCTCAACTCCAACAGGGATATCAAAATCTAATTTATCGTAAACTTCATATGGTTGTTTTTTTCTTAAATCCCACTCAATTCCAGAACCTCTTAACATAGGGCCTGTAAAACCAAGCTCCATTGCACGCTCAGGAGATACCACGCCGATACCAACAGTTCTTTGTTTCCAAATACGGTTGTCTGTTAATAGTGTTTCATACTCATCAATGTATCCAGGAAAGCGTGTGGCAAAATCCTCAATAAAATCAAGAAGAGACCCTTGCCGATTTTCATTTAACTTATGTGTCTCGGAGGGTCTTGAAAAACGGGTATTTTGATACTGCGGCATATGATCTGGTAAATCTCTATAGACACCGCCCGGACGATAATAGGCAGCATGCATTCTTGCTCCAGAGACAGCTTCATAACAATCAAATAAATCTTCACGCTCTCTAAAGGTGTATAAGAAAACTGACATTGCTCCAACATCGAGTGCATGACAGCCAAGCCACAATAAATGATTCAACAACCTTGTAATCTCATCGAACAACACCCTGATGTATTGAGCACGAACAGGAACTTTTAGATTTAACATTTTTTCAATTGCCATAACGTAAGCATGCTCATTCATCATCATGGACACATAATCTAATCGATCCATATAAGGAACTGATTGAATGTATGTTCGATTTTCTGCAAGCTTCTCTGTCGCTCGATGTAATAAACCAATATGAGGGTCTGCCCTTTGAATGACCTCCCCATCCAATTCCAAAACAAGCCTGAGTACTCCATGCGCTGCTGGGTGTTGAGGGCCAAAATTCATAGTGTAATTTTTAATTTCAGCCATTACGGAACCCCTCCTCATCAATAACGCGAGGGACATTGTTGCGCGATTCTATTGTGACCGGTTGATAAATCACTCTTTTTTGTTCTGGGTCGTAACGCATCTCAACATTGCCGATCATTGGAAAATCTTTTCTAAATGGATGTCCAATAAACCCATAATCAGTCAATATTCTACGAAGGTCTGGGTGATTTAAAAACATGACTCCATACAAATCAAAGGCTTCTCGTTCATACCAATCCGCATTAGCATAGAGGGTTGTGGCCGTCTCTATAACAGGAAAATCATTATCCTCAACAAATGCCCTGACTCGTAAACGTTGGTTGTTTTTTATAGACAATAAATGGTAAACCACAGCGTAACGATTATTATCAAAAAGTTTTTGTGGATATTGCGAATAGTCTACTGCAGCAATATCAATTAACTGCAAAAACTTAAATTGTGAGCCTGTTTTTAATTTCTTTAATGTCTTAATGATTTCATTTCCATAAATCGATAAGGTAGCCTCATCAAATTGTTTGTTTAAGACAGCTTGAGGAAAAGTTGATTTTAGATTGGATATTAGTTTATTAAGATCACTCATCGCGCGATTGTATTGGTCCTTTTAATTTTCTTTTGGAGTTGAAGTAAACCAAACATAAGCGCCTCTGCTGTGGGTGGACATCCAGGAACATAAACATCAACTGGAACAATACGGTCGCAACCACGCACCACGGAGTAAGAGTAATGATAATAGCCTCCGCCATTAGCACAAGAGCCCATCGATATTACCCATTTAGGATCGGGCATCTGATCATAAACTTTTCTTAACGCAGGTGCCATCTTATTTACTAATGTTCCTGCAACGATCATTAAATCTGACTGACGCGGACTAGGTCTGAAAACCATACCAAAACGATCCAAGTCATAACGTGATGCACCTGCATGCATCATTTCTACAGCACAACATGCTAACCCAAAGGTCATAGGCCACATTGAATTTGTGCGTGTATAGTTAATTAAGGTATCAAGGTTTGTGGTGATATACCCTTTTTCTAATAGACCATCAAGGCTCATTACTTATTCCCAATCCAATGCACCCTTTTTCCATTCATATATAAATCCGACAACCAGAATGCCCAAAAAAATCATCATAACTATAAATCCTTGCAAACCCAGCGTATCAAGCACAACTGCCCAAGGAAAGAGAAAAGTAATTTCTAAGTCAAAAAGGATGAACAAAATAGCCACGAGGTAGTATCGAACATCAAACTTCATTCTTGCATCTTCAAATGCTTCGAAACCACATTCGTAGGGTGAGTTTTTTTGATCATTAGGTTTATGAGGTGCTAGGATTTTTCCAAGGACAAGGGGGCCTATGCCAACACCCAAGCCAACAAGAATAAATAGTAAAACCGGAAAATATGAATCTAACATCAAAACCTATCGTTTAATTTAATGGTGCCGTCGGAGAGACTCGAACTCTCACGACTTTCGTCACTACCCCCTCAAGATAGCGTGTCTACCAATTCCACCACGACGGCAAAAACTAATCAGGGATGTCTGAGAGCTCCTCGCTCAAGTCTTCTGACTGAACATCATCAAAAGAGTTTCCATCGTCTAAAGTATCAAATGTATCTATAGAAGATGCATCTACAACACTTCTATCACCGTGCTTATTGCTTGCGACAAGAGCAAGACTAATACTGGTGATAAAAAACAGAGTTACGCAAAAAGCTGTCGCTTTAGTCATAAAGTTTGATGAGCCTTGGATCCCAAAAGAACCACTTGAGTTACCACCGCCAAAGGCTGATCCAGCATCTGCACCTTTGCCATTTTGCAGTAAAACCAAGCCAATAACACCGATACTTGCTAATAAGTGCAAGATAATTAATATTGTTTCCATAAAATTTATTTAAAAAAGTTTAAATTTGATGAGCCAAGTTATAGATCTGAATAAATTTATCAGCACTTAATGAGCACCTGCCTATTAGTGCTCCATCCACCTCATCTAAAGACAATAATTGTAACGTATTTTTCTCATTTACGCTGCCTCCATATACTACTTTTAGAGGTATTTTTTTCTGATCATCATTACCGTTAGTGAGCACTTCAGAGTGAATATAATCTTTAATAAAAGAACACATATTTTGAGCCTGCTCAGGTGATGCCGCCATATCGCTTCCAATTGCCCATATCGGCTCATAAGCTACAACAGAATCCATAAATATTTCTGGCCCATTGCTTAAGATTGTCTCCAGCTGCGCTTGGACCACTTTTTTTTCCATACCGGCTTCCCTCTCAATCAGAGTTTCACCAACACATAGAATTGGTCTGACATGGTGGTCTTTTAATCTCTTAAATTTCTCTGCAATATTTAAATCTGATTCACAGTAAGCTGTATTTCTTTCTGAGTGACCAATAATGGCATACTGTGAGGAAAAATCTGTCAGCATTGTTACACTCACCTCGCCAGTAAATGGGCCTTCAATATCTTTAGCAACATTTTGTGAACCCCACGAAATTCCACTATTTGCAAAAATTTTTTCTGCTAAAAAAAGGTATGGATATGGAATACACATGACAATCTCAACATCATTTGCTGCTAATTGTTGGTGAGCAGATTTCACTTGTGCAAACAAGTCTTCATAAAATGAGGAGGAACCATACATTTTTAAATTTGCAATAATAATTTTTTTACTCATGGATAATTTTTTTTATATTTAAAGTTAATTTATTTGTATTATTGAACTTGTTAGTTTCAACTGTATACAAGCATTTTACTCTATCTGGGATCGATTCTTGATAGTTAAAAAAGATACCCTCAAATGTTTGATTATGTTTAGTTAAATTTAATCTAGTGTGAAGGCCTTTGATTACCTCTTGATCAACACAATCAAATGTGTCTGTAAATAATGGTCTTTGAAAACCATTTCCCCACTCCAACTGATTAATTTCATCAATAATATGAACGTTAATATTGTCTTGCAAAATACTATCATCCACCTCAATAATTTCACTTAAGTCCTCAGGCTTTAAAATAGATTCAGCAACTTCCTCAAAAGATTGTACAAAACTATCGAAACGATCTTTTTTGATGGTCAAGCCGGCGGCCATTGCGTGACCTCCAAAAGTAACAACTACTTCGGGATTTTTTTTTGCCACAAGATCAATCGCATCCCTAACATGAAATCCCTCAATTGAACGTGCAGATCCTTTGAGATATCCTGATTCATCTTGAGCAAAAATAATAACTGGACGATAGAAATTTTCCTTAAGTCGTGATGCGAGAATACCTATTACGCCTTGATGCCATTTTTCATTAAACAAACAAATTGTTTTGTTATTATCATTAAATCCAAGCATAATTTCTTGCGCATCTTCCTGCATGTCAGCTTCGGTTTTTTTTCGTTGAAAATTAAACTCAATTAACTGCCTAGCATAATCATGCGCCTCATATTCATTTGTAGCGGTAAGGCAAGCGACGCCAAGACTCATGTCATCCATTCTTCCTGCAGCATTTATTTTTGGTGCAATCACAAAACTAAGGTCACTCGTTGATGCGATTAAATGAGATTTATTAGTCAGTTGAAAAAGTTTTTTTAAACCTAAATTACATTGTTGAGATCGAATCACTCTTAACCCATGATGGACAAGCAAACGATTGTTAAAATCCATTTTCACCATATCAGCAATGGTGGCCAAAGCAACCAAATCAAGAAGTTGTAAAAGGTTTGGTTCTTCTAAATTTAAATTATCAAAATAGCCCTGATCACGTAGCTTTTTTCTTATAGCAATCAATAAATAAAAAACTACTCCTGCCCCACATAAATTTTTACTTGGAAAGCTACAATTTTTTTGATTAGGGTTAATGATAAATTTAGCATCGGGTAAATTTTCTGCTTGTAAATGATGGTCTGTCACGATTACATCAATCCCAAGTTCATTGGCATGGCTTATACCCTCAAAGCTGGCAATTCCATTATCGACAGTAATTATTATATCTGTCTCTTGTGTACTTGCCATGTCAACAATCTCGCTAGACAATCCATAACCATTCTTGAAACGAGAGGGTATTAAAAAATCAACTTCAATACCTAGCAGCCTAAATCCGAGTATAGCTACTGATGACCCTGAGGCTCCATCTGCATCATAATCACCAACAATGGTAATTTTTTTTTGTTTTTGAATGGCATCAGAAAGAAAACCTGCTGCTTCATGGCAGTTTAAAAGTTTATTTGGAGAAAGAAGCTGTTCAATTGGGTATTCAACATCTTTAGAAGAAGAAATGTTTCTAGCGGCCAAGATTTGTGAAACTACAGGATGACGTCCGGTGTTGATGAGTTGTTGTTTAATACTTTTATCAATTTTTTTATTAACTAATTTCATTCCAGACTTTTCTTGACCCGTTAAAAAAATTAATAAATCTATTTGTTTTATCTAATGTATAAGATGTGTCGTCAACAACTAAAATTATTTTTTCAATGTCGTTAATATTTTTTTTCAAATAAGTTTCAACCTGCTCTTTAGAATGTGCTCCAAAAATAATAAACTTTTCTGAATCTTCAAATTCTTTATCACTTAAATGAGTACAGTCTATGCCGGGGAAATCTTCATCATCTGAAAACACAGCCATCTTATTTTTTTGATCTGAATAAAGGCCAACTTTTAAAAAAATTAAGTTATTAAATGGTTCATTAATTTCATTATTAAGAAAAAATGCATGGGTGAGCATTGAGATATTATTAAAAAAAACTTTATGAGAAATTGAGCTATGCTCATTAATGCAATAGGGATTCCTTTTTAAATCATGAATTGAGTTATAACAAAAATCTAAATTACTTTTAGATAACAAAAACATAAATTTTCCAATGTATTGAAAATCAAAAAGGTTTTCGTCCAGTTCATTTTTTATAAATCGAGAATATGTTGATAGTAGGTTTTTGGATGCATTTTTTAAACCGGTAAAAATAAATGAATCTCTCTGAAGTTCAAAGTTAGCAGGTAAGGCAAGATAAACCCAATGATTTTCAACTTCAATGTCTTTAATAATACCTGATGGGAACACCCCTGCATCACGATCTATAAGCAAATCACAGTAGATAGTGGATAGGTCAGTAGAATTTTTTTTTATTTGAAATCTATTGCGCCAATGATAAAGAGAATCGATTATTTCTTGAGAGGGTTGATTTATTAAAACAAAGCTTTTCAATTATCCACTAACAAACAAGTAAATTAATAATGAAAAATATAAGAATGCAAAAAAAGCAATGAGGGCAAAAACTGTTTTTAGAGTTTTTAAAATTGCTTGTAAATTTTGATTAATTTTTTTTAATTCTTTTTCGCTCATGACATCCAAAGATTAAAAGTGGTGCCCGGGGCCGGAATCGAACCGGCACGATCGTAAGATCGAGAGATTTTAAGTCTCTTGTGTCTACCAATTTCACCACCCGGGCAACGAAACGTATTCTATCATCATCCTTTGTAAAAAAGAATGGAGGCGCGTGCCGGAATCGAACCGGCGTCTAAGGCTTTGCAGGCCTCTGCATAACCACTTTGCTAACGCGCCAAAATATAAAAGGGGAGTATTGTCTCCCCTTTGTAAAAAAATTTGGAGCGTGAAACGAGGTTCGAACTCGCGACCTCAACCTTGGCAAGGTTGCGCTCTACCAGCTGAGCTATTCACGCAAACAGAAGCAGTATTTTAGCTTTTTTTTAAGTGATGTCAATCTCAGCAAAGAAATGATTTAGTTTAATTCCTGACAAATACTTTTTTCAGATAATACAACATGGAAATAATGGTAAGAATTGCTGCAAGATTAATTGCTATTTCACCAAGCAGTCGAGTTGGAATAAGATAAATATCCTCAAAATACAACAATAGAGTTATCGCAATAAACTGAATAGTTGTTTTTAATTTACCAACAAAGGCAACAGCAACACTCCCAGCACTACCAATACCAGCCATCCATTCTCTTAAAGCACTAACAGCAACCTCCCTACCTATGATGATAATCGCAATTAATGCACTGATCCGATCCAACTCAACCAATAACACTAATGATGTGATCACTATTAATTTATCTGCAACTGGATCAATAAAGGCACCGAACTTCGATTCTAGCTGTAACTTTCTTGCTAAGAATCCATCCAGCCAGTCACTTATTCCAGCAAGGATGAATAGGCCGGTAGCAATTAAATTTTTGTCAAAATTACCAATAACAGAGTGAGGAAGATAAAAGATAAGAATTAAAAAAGGAATCAGAATGATTCTAAATAATGAAATGTAATTTGGGAGATTCATACTCTAATGATAAAAGTTATAAACAATCTCAGCAAGCTTTTGATCGATGCCTGTGACCTGAGATAACTCCTCAACAGAGGCATTTCTGATACCATCAAGACCACCAAAATACACAAGCAGAGCTTTTCTTTTTTTTGGTCCTATGCCCTCAATATCCTCGAGAGATGACGAGAGATTTGTTTTAGCTCTTTTTTGTCTATGTCCAGTAATTGCAAAACGATGTGCTTCATCCCTAATATGTTGCACTAAGTGAAAGCCGATGTTATTTTTTGGGATATCGTTGAGAATCTCCCCATCATCAAGAATTAATGACTCCAGTCCTGACTTTCGTCCTTCACCTTTTGCTATTGAAACAAGGCGAATACCTACAACATTATATTTATCGAAAACTTCAAGAGCCATTTTTAATTGACCTTTGCCGCCATCGATCAACATCATGTCAGGTTTTGTCTGCTCCTCATTTATGACTCTTTTGACTCGCCTCTCTAGCACTTGATACATCGCAGCGTAATCATCGCCTGGGGTTATATCATTAATATTAAATCTTCTATACTCCTTATTTTGCATCCCTAAATCGTCATAAACTACGCATGAAGCAATCGTTTGCTTACCCATGGTGTGACTGATATCAAAACATTCGATGCGATTTAAATCTGGCATATTGAGGAGCTTTCTTAGAGACTCAATTTTGTCGGCCTTGCCTGACTCAAGCAGGTTTTTTTGTCTAACATTAATCATGGCGTTTCTTTTTGCCATCTTTAACCACATTCTTTTGTCACCCGTTGCTTTCGAAATAATTTTGATTTTTTTATTAGGAAATTTAAGGTCAAAGAAGGAGTTCACTAGATTTTTGTCAAAAGTTCCTTCAGTGACAATTACCGGTGGTGGCATCTGTTCATCATAATGCTGACATAAAAAAATCTCAGTAAAATTACTTTCAGAGTCACTCGCATTTTTTGGGAAAAAGGTCTTGTCGCCCAAATGTCTTCCGCCGCGGATCATGACTAAATTAATACACACCATTCCTGAATCCTCTGCCAAGGCAATAATATCAGCATCATTTTCACTAAAATCACTGACAAATTGTTTTAACCTGACCTGTCTCAGACTTTGAATTCGGTCACGGAAAACGGCTGCTCTTTCGTATTCCTCATTTTCCGCTGCGATGTTCATATGTTCCGTCATTTGTTCAACCACTTCATTATCTTTTCCCAGAAGAAACAGTTCGGCTTGACGACAATCCTCAGCATAGGATTTCTCATCAATCAACTTTACGCATGGAGCTGTGCATCGTTTAATTTGATGTTGCAAACATGGTCGAACCCGATTATTGAAGGTTGAATCGTCGCAATTTCTTAGAAGAAAAACTTTTTGTAATAATTGGATACTCTCTCTTACAGCATTAGAATTTGGAAACGGTCCAAAATATTTATTTCCTTTTTTTTGTACTCCCCGATGAAACTTGAGCATTGGAAAGGCATGAGATGTCATCATTAGATAGGGATACGATTTATCATCCCTGAAAATAACATTGTAGCGAGGCATCAATTCCTTAATTAGATTATTTTCCAGAATTAAAGCTTCTGCTTCGGTGTTCGTCACCGTGTATTGAATCGATTGGATGTGTGAGACCATCAACCTAGTTCGAGGACTAGGAATGTTTTTATTAAAATAACTGGCAACTCTTTTTTTTAAATTTTTTGCCTTGCCAACATATATGACCTTATCTTTTTCATCCACCATACGATAGATGCCCGGATGTGTTGGTAATGTCTTAATAAAATTTTTTATATCTTCCACAGCGTTAGCCGAGCAAATTTCCTCCAATAGCCCAATCTTCTGTGGCAACCTCATCAAAAACTACATAAGTATATGATGCAGGCTTATTCGCTATCCTAGACATTGTGTCGGTTATTTCTTTAGCAATTTCTGCTTTTTGTTCTTTATTAATTGATCCAGCTAACTTGACGTTAATGTAAGGCATTTTAGTTCTCCATTTCTGTTTTAATTTTAAAAAAAACTTCTTCAAACATTGATTCTGTTAATCTTTTTGTCTGCGTGTTGTAACGACTGCAGTGATAACTATCATACAATATTTGCTGATCCGATATTATGTGTCTTGCACCATGGCTAAATTTAAAATGATTTTTTGTTAACTGTTGAGAGATTAACACCGCCTCATGGGCAATTTTTCCAAGTGCCAAAATTATTAATTTATTTTTAATTTCCTTGATCTCTGAAGCTAGATAATTGTTGCATTGTTTGATTTCACTTGTCGTGGGCTTGTTTTCTGGAGGTAAACATTTCACTGCGTTGGTAATGCGAACACCATAGAGTTGGAGCTCATCTTTTACAGAGATAGATTCTGGCGAAGAAGAAAAACCGAATTTACTAAGAGTCTCATACAGAAGAATACCAGCATAGTCGCCCGTAAAGGGTCGGCCAGTTTTATTAGCTCCATGCATTCCTGGAGCAAGTCCAACAATTAAAAATTGAGGATTCATGTCCCCAAAAGGTGCTACTGGACGACAATGGTAGTCCGGATTGGATTGACTGACCTTATCTAAAAAAATTGCTAGCCTTGGACATTTTTTGCAATTAGGATCAAATTGCATAATATCAATTAACTTGCTGCAGCAATCCCAATAACTTTTTTATCGCCCGCGTAGTCATCCATTAAATGGAAATTTAGGTATTGATAAATGTTATCCTCAATAGGTGAGATCTTTTCTTTCACAATCTGGTAATACTCTTCAACCGTTGGGATTTTTCCCAATAATGCACAAACAGCTGCCAGTTCTGCTGAGCCTAAATACACTTGTGCGCCCTTACCCATTCGATTATCAAAGTTTCGTGTACTGGTCGAAAAGACATGAGCATCATTTTCAACACGGGCTTGATTACCCATACACAGACTACATCCTGGTAATTCAGTTCGTGCTCCAGCTTGACCGAATACAGAGTAGTACCCTTCTTTTCTTAATTGAACCTCATCCATCCGTGTAGGTGGGGCAACCCATAACCTTGTCGATATTGCTCCTTGGTTTTCTAATACTTTTCCTGCAGCACGATAATGTCCAATATTGGTCATACAGCTTCCAATGAAAACTTCATCTATCTTATTGTTTTGAATTTCAGATAAAGTTTTAATGTTATCTGGATCATTTGGACAGGCAATTAAAGGCTCTGTAATTTCATTCAAATCAATCTCAATAATAGAAGCGTATTGTGCATCTTCATCAGGCTCAAGAAGTTCAGGGTTTTTCAACCAATCTTGCATGCTCTGAATTCTTCGCTCAAGGGTTCGTTGATCTTCATAGCCTTGTGCAATTAGGTTTTGCATCAATGCAATATTCGACTCAAGATACTCAATAATTGGTTCTTTATTTAATCTGACAGTGCATCCATTAGCAGAACGTTCAGCCGACGCATCAGCAAACTCAAAGGCCTGTTCTACTTTTAGATCGGGTAAGCCCTCAATCTCCAAAATTCTGCCATTAAAAATATTTTTCTTACCTTGTTTAGCCACTGTCAATTCACCATTTTTTATTGCCTGGTATGGAATGGCATTGACTAAATCTCTCAGAGTGATCCCTGGCTGCATTGTGCCTTTGAATCTCACCAAAACTGACTCAGGCATATCCAGCGGCATGACACCTAGTGCAGCTGCAAAAGCCACTAAACCCGAACCTGCTGGGAATGAAATACCGATTGGAAATCTTGTATGTGAATCCCCACCAGTACCGACTGTATCAGGAAGAATCATTCGGTTTAACCAAGAATGAATAACCCCATCACCTGCTTTTAAAGACACACCTCCCCGACTACTGATAAAGTCTGGCAGTGTATGTTGCAGATCAATATCCACTGGTTTTGGATAAGCGGCAGTATGGCAAAAACTTTGCATGACAAGATCAGCACTAAAACCTAAACAAGCCAACTCTTTTAATTCATCTCGAGTCATCGCTCCAGTTGTATCCTGAGATCCAACCGATGTAATTTTTGGTTCACAGTAGGTGCCTGGCAAGACTCCCTCCACACCGCATGCTCTGCCCACCATCTTTTGTGCCAGAGTATAACTATGTTGTGTGTCCTTATTTTCGCTGATGTTGCTGACAAAAATTGTAGGCTTATCAACACCTAAGATATCGGCTGATTTATCAGACAAGCCACGACCGATAATGAGAGGAATTCTTCCTCCAGCACGAACCTCGTCAAGAATTGTGGGTGGATTATGTTCGAATGAGGCAAGCGTATTTCCTGATAGATCACAAATGATTTTGTCGTTAATTTTTAAAATGATTTCATCACCATTATTCAAGTTCGAAACATCGCATTCAATTGGCAATGCTCCTGAGTCTTCAGCAGTATTGAAGAAAATTGGAGCGATCTTACTTCCAAACACATATCCTCCTGTGTGTTTGTTGGGGATAAATGGAATTTCATTTCCCATATGCCACTGCAATGAATTAATTGCAGATTTTCTTGATGAGCCAGTACCAACCACATCTCCCACATACACCAAAGGATTACCTATTTTTTTTAGATCTTCAATTAATTGCAAGCCCTCGAGCATTTTATTAATAAGCATAGATTGAGCATGTAACGGAATGTCTGCACGTGACCAAGCATTTTGTGCTGGTGATAAATCATCCGTATTGGTTTCACCATCCACTTTGAATACAGTGAGTTTAATTTCATTTGGTAATTCTTTTTTACTAGTAAACCAGTCTGCCTGGGCCCAAGATTCAAGTAATTTTGTAGCAGATTTATTTCCCGAATTATGTTTTTCTACCACATCATGAAATGCATCAAAGACTAAAGTTATTTTTGATAATGCTTTCACTGCCTCATCAGCAAATTCACTATCCAATAGTGGGACTAAAGCCTGTACATTATATCCACCCAACATCGTCCCTAAAACTTGAATTGCTTTTTCTGGCGATATGACACTTGAGGTGATTTTCTTATTTGCAATGTCATTTAAAAAACCAGCTTTAATATAAGCCGCTTGATCAACGCCTGCTGGAACTTTATGCAAAAGAAGATTGAGAGCTTCATCAAGGCCTTGATGGGTCTCATCTTTTAAGTATTCAATTAAATCTGCAGTTTGCTGAGGGTTAAGAGGTAATGGAGGGAGTTGTTCTTTTTTTCTTTCGTTGGTATGGGTTTTGTAGGTATCTAAAATCATAAATTAAATTTATTGTTTTCGCGTTTCAAAACGTTATTTTAGAGCAAATATTTTATTTTCCCAAAAACTTTCTTTATCAACAATGCCTCATCGCCAAGCAAGTAAGGTAAAATATGACTTTAATAACTTTCACTTAACTAAATTATTATGGCCACACCTCTTTTGAATATCTCACCTCTTGATGGACGATACGCTAAGCAAATTGATTCTTTACGCAATCACTTAAGTGAGTTTGGGTTAATTAAGACTCGAGTTGAAGTAGAGATACATTGGCTGATCAGTCTTGGTAATAATCCAAAAATCAAAGAGGTGAAAAAATTCAATGGGAGTGCTCAAAAAAAGCTGCTGTCCGTTATTGATAAATTTTCTGAAAAAGACGCTACTGAAATTAAACAGATTGAATCTATCACCAACCATGATGTGAAGGCGGTGGAATATTGGCTGAAAAAAACTTTAAAAAAGCAGAAAGATGTTGCTCCATATTTAGAATTTATTCATTTTGCCTGCACCTCAGAAGATATTAATAATCTCTCATATGCGTTAATGACAAAACGTGCTGTGAATGAAAATACACTGCCTGGACTGAGTGAAATATATGTGAAGATTCAATCCTATGCAAAACATTATGCAGCCATCGCAATACTTGCTAGAACCCACGGTCAATCTGCTAGCCCAACCACCATGGGAAAAGAATTTGCAAACGTTGCAGCGAGATTAAAAAGACAAATTAATCAGCTAGCAAAACAAGAATATTTAGGAAAAATTAATGGGGCCGTCGGTAACTTCAATGCGCATGTTGTTGCCTATCCTGAAGTCAATTGGGAACAACACTCCAAAGACTTCATTAAATCTTTGGGGCTGACATACAATCCGATGACAACTCAAATTGAGCCACACGACTTTTTATCAGAAATTTTTAATACCATAGCTCGTATTAACACCATTCTGATCGATTTCAACCGTGACTTATGGGGCTATATTTCTTTGGGTTACTTTAAACAAAAGTTAAAGAAAAATGAGGTAGGTTCATCGACTATGCCGCATAAGGTCAACCCGATTGATTTTGAAAATTCTGAAGGAAATTTAGGCTTGAGTAACTCGATCCTGAATCACTTGAGTGAAAAATTACCAATCTCTAGATGGCAAAGAGATTTGAGCGACTCAACAGTTCTCAGAAATATCGGAGTGGGCTTTGGGTATCATGGCTTAGCCATCAATTCATGCCTGAAAGGTCTGAATAAATTAGAAATTAACAAACAATTTATTGATGATGATCTGAATCATGCCTGGGAGGTTCTGGCAGAACCAATACAAACAGTGATGCGTCGATATGGTATTCCTGAGCCTTACGAGAAATTAAAAGCATTAACTCGTGGCAACCAACATATCAACGAGGAGATATTGCATTCATTCATCCAAAACTTAGATATTCCACAAAAGGCAAAAAAAGATCTTATAAACTTAAGGCCTGAAAACTACATTGGATTAGCCAACAAGCTGGCAAAAAAATCTTAAAAGATGGTTGATATATTAGTTCTCTATTGTTCGCAGGATGGTTCGGTTCATAAACTGGCTCAACAAATTGCTCGTGGAGTAAATTCCGTCACAGGTGCAGAAGCAAAGCTAAGAACTGTCCCCAACAATAAACCTAAAAATAATATGTTTGCCCCGGAAATCAAACTCTCTGAAATAGAAGAATGTGATGGGCTAGCCCTTGGAAGCCCGACTCACTTTGGCAACATGTCAGGAGCAATGAAAAATTTCATTGATGAGCTGACTCCGCTTTGGTTTAAGGGTAGCCTTGAAACAAAAGTAGGAACCGTATTCACCTCTTCGCATTCTCTGCATGGAGGTAATGAGGCTACCTTGTTGAGTATGCAAATACCCTTACAACATCTTGGTATGTTGATTATGGGCGTTCCATATTCAGTCAAAGAATTAAATACCACAAAGGATGGCGGCACGCCCTACGGCGCGAGTCATGTGGGTGATCAGGCAGTCACGTCTGTGGAAGAAAAAATAGCTTACGCCCAGGGTAAAAGACTTGCTGAATTAACCATCAAACTTCGATCATGATCGTTTGGATCAATCTTCTATCATACGTCGCCTTAATATTTAACACGCTGCTGTGGGAGCTTTTTTATACTCCTTCAGGCGAATCATCGTGGATGGTCATTAAGGCAGTGATTCTAGTTTTACCACTGAGGCAACTGATCAAGAAAAATTTATATACCCTCGAATGGATAAACTTTATAATCATCTTATTTTTTATTGAGGGTGTTGTCAGGGCATGGTCGGAGACTATCCCAAGCCAGTTATTTGCAATTACCGAGGTTATTCTGACTGTAGTTTTTTTCTTTACCAGTATATTGATTTTTAAAAAATGAAATTCTTGCTTTCCAACGATGATGGGTATCTCGCTCCCGGAATAAATGAATTAGCCCACACCCTCTCCTCTGTCGGAGAAGTTGTGATTGTCGCACCTGAAGAAAATAAAAGTGCTTCTAGTAGCTCATTAACTCTCAAGAATCCTCTCACTATCACGGAGCATAAAAAAAATATCTACTTTATTAATGGCACACCAACCGATTGTGTGCATATTGCATTGTCTGGTTTTTTAAAATTTAAACCCGACATGGTGATATCCGGAATTAATGATGGGCCTAATATGGGTGATGATACGATCTATTCTGGCACGGTGGCGGCAGCCATGGAGGGTTATCTGTTAGACATTCCATCACTAGCGATATCCATGTCCCAATACGATCCAGAATACTATGCCACTGCTGGACAGGTGGTGCTTAATCTGATTCCTAAAATAAAAAATTTACAACAATCGATATTACTAAACATTAACGTTCCAGATTTACCTTACGATCAACTGAAAGGAACAGAAATCACCCGTCTTGGTAAGCGGCATAAGGCCGAACCGATCATCCATCATCCCAATCAAAATAACAAGCTAATGTATTGGGTCGGAGCGGCAGGTGAACCAAATGATGGTGGTCCTGGGACAGACTTTTTTGCAATTAAAAATGAAAAAGTATCAATTTCTCCTATAATATCTGATCTAACAAACTTCAATAAATTGGATTTATTAAAAGAAAATTTAATATGAAATTAATACAATTATTTTTATTACCTCTAATAATCAGCCTCTTTCAAGGATGCGCATCAAAGTTTCCAGAAACTGTGCCAGTGGATAATAGTAAAAACGTCATCCAGAAATGTCCCGATGTCTACAAAGTTAAAAAGGGAGATACTATTTTCAGCCTGAGTCTTAAATGTGGATTTGATTATAAAGATGTAGCTGCGGTTAATAATATTAAAAAACCATACAAGATTAGCGAGGGAGAAGAAATTCGTTTTGATCTACTCAGAAATGATAATAATCCTGAGGCAGCAAGCAATGAAACGAAATCAGAGAATGTTGAAATCGCAAGGTTTGATGATGAGTCCTCCGAGGTGATTGCTGAAGGGAAACCAGTAACTCAAGAGGATATTGGTGAGCCGATTGAAATTAACGAACCTGTAGCCACCCGAGAAATATACAATTCAAAATCGGTAGAAAAGACCAAAGAAATTGTAGCTAAAAATACGGAATCTTTAGCTAATCGATTTATGTGGCCTACTGACGGTGATGTGGCTAAGTCATTTAATCCAGACGAAGGGTTAAAAGGAATCTTAATCGAGGGATCTCTCGGTCAAGAAGTTAAATCAATTGCTAAAGGTCGAGTGATTTATGCGGGTGAAGACTTAAAGGGCTACGGTAAACTCATTATCATTAAGCATGATGACGATATCTTAAGTGTGTATGGACATAACCGTGAGCTTCTTGTCACGGAAGGTCAAAAAATTAGTGCTGGAGAAATCATTTCCACCATGGGTCAGACCGATGATGGAAACATACATTTGCATTTTGAGATCAGAAAAAAAGGATTATCGGTGGATCCGATGGGTTACTTTAAATCCAAGACTTAATTAAATTCACCACGCTCTTGTTTGTCAATATAATCGCGGACGGCAGTCATGTCATACTCTCTTGCCCACTTTATGATTTCATCAAAAGCTGGAGCGCCAATTTCACCGACCTGAGCATGAATTCCTGCTTTCTCACGAACGACCAATAAACCAGGAATTTTTTCAACTTCAAAGTATTCACCAATTTCTGGATGCTGTTCCACATCAACCATGCCAAAAACGATATCTTTATTTGCTTCAGCAGCCTTTTCAAAAATTGGCGTGAAATTTTTACATGGTTCGCACCAAGGAGCCCAGAAATCAATGATCACAAAATCATTTTTTTCTATCGTATCTTTAAAATTTTTTGTTGTTAGTTCTAATACTTTTGCCATCGAATTTTCCTATTATTCAATTAAAATTTATTTACGCTAAATATCTCTTCTAGCGGTAATCTGTTTCGAGCAGCTCCTTCTCGCTCCTTTAATTCTTCTCGTGTTTGATCTAGATCTAGAGGTCTGCCAATTGCAATAACCGAGAGAATATCATAATTCTCTGGAACTTGGGCCAGTTCTCTCGCATCATCTTTACTAAATCCGCCCATCTGATGAGCCGCAAGACCCATCGAGGTCGCTTGAAGACAAATATTTTCAGAGGCTGCGCCTAAGTCATAATGTGCATAACCATTTTCTTGATCGTTATGACGGTAATAACGATTAGTGGTAGTAATAATGAGCAAAGCAGCGTCCATTGCCCAGTCCTGATTGGATACTGATAAACAATTCAACGCCTGGCTAAACATGGTGGCATCACTTTTGCTAAACAACACAAATTTCCATGGCTGCTCACCACGGCAGGATGGTGCCCAGCGAGCTGCTTCCATCAGCGAATGTATATCATCATCGCCAAAAATGAACTCGGGATCAAATGAACGCGGACTCCATCGGTCAGCGATGAGGTCATGAATGGGGGCTTGTGTGAGTGCTTTCTTTTCCATGTTATTGCTTAATTCCTTCTACCAATAAATTGACCTCAATTTTATCACCTAACGAGCTATTTTCTTTCAATCCCCAGCTGTAGCCAAAATCAGAAGCTTTGAGATCAATATTTCCTTCCATTCCAACACGATACCCACCCCAAGGGTCATCGCCAAAACCAAGCAATTTAAATGGGATATCTAGTGTTTTTTCAACCCCACCCATAGCTAATGTTCCAGTCACCACTCCATTTGTATCATCTTGCATTACAATTTTGGTGCTATTAAATGTGATTGTTGGAAAAACTGAGGTATTTAAAAATTTCTTTTCTTGGATGTGGTTATCACGTTTCTTGTGATCGCTATCAATCTTTAATAAACTCATTTCGACATTTATCTTTGATTGGCTCATGTCATCCAGATTAATCATCATATCTCCGGTCATATCCGGAATGGTGCCTGATGTTTTAGAGACCACATGACGGATCTTCCAATTCGCAAAACTATGTTCAGGGTCCACCTTGTAAGTGCCCGACTGTGCAAAAATAGATGATGAAATAAAGACTAACAGAAAGACTAATTGCTTCACTTTTTACCTCATAATTTGTTTAACAGTTATTATGATGAAAAATAAAAAAATTAATTCAAAATTTATGGGCGATCATACACAGTTTATGCGAGCAGCTTTAGATGAGGCAGATAAGGCTCATAAGTTAGATGAAATTCCTATCGGTGCGGTCGTCACCTTAAATGATGAAATAATAGGTCGTGGCTGCAATTCGGTAATCAAGAACTCAGACCCCACCTGTCATGCGGAAATCATGGCGTTACGAGATGCGGCACATTCTTTATCTAATTACCGTCTCCCAGAGGTTAATCTTTATATCACTTTAGAGCCCTGCATCATGTGCTTGGGTGCTATTTTTCATGCCAGAGTCAAAAAAGTTTATTTTGGTGCCTACGATGCAAAATTTCATAGTTGCGACCCAAGTCAACAGTTAGTCAATAATAAGATTATCAATCACCATACCTCATTTGAGGGTGGCATCCTTGAGGAAGAATGCTCTGCTCTTTTAAAAAATTATTTTAAAAATAAAAGATAAAAAAAAGACCCGCATAATGCGGGTCTCTTAAATTTAGGAGATTGTTAATTATTCAAGCAAATTAAAACATCCACTGAATACGAGTTTGTAACAACTGTTCTGAATCAAATGCTTCATTACTACTTAAGTCTTTTGCGATAATGTCATGGTCATAATCTGCATACGTGTATGACACTTTCGCTAAAACATTTTGATTAGCTATCCACTTCAAACCAATCGTGTATTGATTGGCGCCACCCTTACCGTTATTACAGTTTGTGTAATCATCATCTGTAGCTACGCCACAGTCTAGGGCACCGACCACTCTTGAGCTAGTAGCAGCACCGGTGTTATCAATCTTAATGTCATCTATGTCAAGATATTCATAACGTGCGCCAATTTCCCAAGCACCAGTTCCAGTACCTGTTTCAAAATCAAATGGATTGGCTACTTTAATACCCTTCATTTTGCCACCCTTGTATGATTTTGAGTAATGTTCACCGGTTAACATGTAGTTAGCTGACAAGTAGGCAGTTTGGATATCTGCACTCATGTCATTTCCACGAATTTCATCTTTACTTTCAAATTTACCACCAGCATATTCACCCTGTAATTTGAAAGGACCTTTGGCCACAATACCCTCTAAACCAAGGATGGCCGATTCGACATGAATATTCTGTTTGGCTTTAGCGCTATACCCTGTTGCACTTAAAGTCTCGCCACCCTGATCCATTCTGAACAATGGTGAGAAACCGCGACCTGCACTCTTGAATTTCAAGAATTTAGCATGAGTACTGGTTCCACCATTACTTGAAGATTTTGGTGTAGCCGAATAATCCTCAGTAAAGCCCGAAATACCTACATGGAAAATGGAGTCTTTAATTTTATTTGCACTTGCAAAATCGTAGGTTAGACGACCGGAATAATTGTTCTCATTTTCAACGTCATTGGTAACCCATCCCTCTTGGTATTTTGTCAGCATATAGGTCATGCCTTTTGTTGGCTCTCCTTTAATGGCTATACCAAGCTTTTTATGAGGTGAAATTTGATTGATAAATGATCTTTCGTTAAAGTCGATATCGTTTGAACTTGTCAGACCTTCTAAATTGAAAGCTTGTTTAAAGCGTCCAAACTGAATTTGAAACGGTTTCATTGCAGCAAAAGTTAATGAAGCAGTATCTAAAACGTTGGAAGACTTTCCAACACCGTTTAATACAACATCGTATTTCCAAACACCGTCCAATTTACCTTTCAATCCAATTCGTGCTCTTCTCATTTCGAATTCATCACTCATAGATTTACTGTCAACATCGTAATCATCGGTATCTGAATTATCTAATGCATCATCATCTACATCGGTCGCCCGATAATCAAAATGCATGCGTCCGGTTAACGCAATCTCATTTTTTCCATCAGCGCTTTGAATGCTAAATTTTCCACCCTTATTATTCATAATCGGCGTATTAGCTTTTTTCTTGTCATGCCCTTTAGATAGAAGAGCTCCTTCTTCCTCGGTTAATACTCCTTTAGTAACAAGAGCATTTACTAGGTCTTGTGTTGTATCCGCGTAGGATAAATTAGTCATTGACAGCAAAGCAAGAGATATTGCGCCTGTCATAATTTTATTATTCACATTAATCTCCTAAAATTAAAAAATAATTAAATTTCTTAATTTAAATAGTAGATGTTGAATATGACAAAATTATGACAAATCAAAATTATGACAAATTATAATAATTTGAATTATCTAAAAATTGATCTATAAATTAACCTGAAAAAAAAACTTACAGATCGAACTGGAC